>Ga0163223_100015_pt1 | contig 119290 bp, 99 predicted proteins | sample MSEWel2016_02_17_2_FD_113147 | JGI IMG/M metagenome (GOLD analysis project Ga0163223, IMG submission 113147) | Subsurface microbial communities from deep shales in West Virginia, USA - MSEEL Well Study Marcellus 5H_2016_02_17 ...
AATCCCCTTTAGAACGCTGCCTCCAGAAACATCTGCTTGACCAGTATGTCTCTCAAAGCGGGTGCAAATATAGACACCTTTTCCGGTCTCACAATACCTTTTGTAATTTATTTTTAATCTTTTCCAGAAGGTGCTCCGGTACGCCCTAAAAAACAATCACTTACCAATGCTTAATATTTTTATACTACTCGACTTGATCAGACAAAATACTTGTTTACCTTCCTCTAAATTCATTCGTTCCATTGATGAGCTGGTAATTTCAACCAAAACCGGGAAGCCAATATCAACCATGCAAAACACCTTTTTGCCAACTCTGTTTATTGAAGTTATTGCCCCTTGTAATTGATTTCTTGTTGAAATAGCATCAACACGATCTAGCGAAAGGCTAATATTTTGTGGAGCAATACTTACTATTAATTGATCATCGGGGACTAATTGCGCCTCAACATCCACCATTAAATAATTGGAAGAGTAATCGGAATAATAATAAAAGGCTGTCATTCCATTGACAACATCTATACTTTGTGCTTTCAACCGAACCGAGTTTATTTCTTCTTGCTGTTGAAGAATTGGACCGACGACGGAATCAAAAAGCAAGTCATAATAGTTTCCACTCCCCAGGATTCGTCCATTACTAATAATCATTAATTGGCTGGTGAGCATTAACAGGTCCGCAATATCGTGACTAACCACCCAGATGGGTAAGCGGTATTTTTCGTGTATTTTTATCAGGAATGGTATTATATTACGTCTCAGTCGCTGGTCAAGCGCTGAAAATGGTTCATCCAACATTAAAACCTCTGGTGAATTTAACAGCATGCGACCAATTGCGATGCGCTGTTTTTCGCCACCGGAACACTGATCTGGCTTTTTACTTAACAAATGATCGATCTCCAGGAGGTCAACCACTTCTTTCAAACTAATGGAAGAATCGGAGTCGTGACCATACAATAAGTTCTTTCGAACGGTCATGTGTGGAAACAGCCGCCCTTCCTGAAAAACCAGCCCTACTTTTCGTTTTCGGGCAGGCACCTTTATTTTGCACGAACGATTATAAAACTCGTGCCCACGAATAATAATCTGCCCGTCGTCGGGAAATTCAATGCCAGCCAAAATTTTTAGCAGCGAAGATTTACCCGAACCAGATGGGCCAAATATGCCGACTATTCCTTCGGGAATAAAATCTTTCATCTGTAGCAGAAAGTTTCCACGCCTGTATTTTATATCGACATAAACCGGTCTGCTCATACTTTGACTGATTTTTGATAGCGACGATTAACCAACTCCGAAGCCAGCATCGCAATAAATGAGATCACAATAGAAATAAGCATCAGGCGAAATGCTTCACCTTCCTTTCCGGGGGTTTGCATGGCCGAGAATAAAGCCAAAGGTATTGTTCGTGTTTCGCCAAAAATATTGCCGGCAAAGGTGATGGTTGCGCCAAACTCGCCCAGGCTACGGGTAAAGCTCAGTAAAAAAGCACTTAATATACCTGGAAAAGCCAATGGAACTGTGATTGTGAAAAATACTTTTACTCGCCCTGCGCCTAAAATTTCGGCGGCATCTTCCAAGCGCTTATCTACCATTTCGATGGCCTGTTTAACAGCCCGAACAGCTAATGGGAACGACACAATAATAGAAGCAACAACGGCCGCAGTGAAACTAAAAGCTATTTTTATTCCGAAATACTCGTTTAAAAATTCGCCCAAGAAGCCGTGAGCACCAAATACCAAAAGCAACACATAACCAGTGGTAACCGGTGGCATTACCATGGGAACATGCAAAAAAGCTTCAACAAAAGCTTTTAGTTTGAAATCCTTTCGAGCCAGAATCCACCCAAAAACAACGGCAAAAGGCAATGAAATAAAAGCGCAGAGTAAGGACACCCTAACTGAAATTGCCAAAGCTGACCACTCTGCGTTTGTTAATCCTATGGATAATAATTCAGTCAATCGATAATAAATGAATAATTGGTTAACACATTATCTGTTTCTGCAGAATAAAGATAATCGTAAAATTGCTTCGCCAAATTTTTATCCGAAATTAGTGCTCGAAAGTATTCTACTGGCTTATGTGTTTCCTCTGGAAAAGTATAAATCACGTTCACCTTTTTCGATTGCAGCGCATCGGTTTTATAGACCACCCCAAAATCAGCTTCTCCTAATTCAACCATCATTAAAGCAGAACGAACATTCTGGCTTTGCAAATACCGATCCTTTATATTGAGTTGGTAATAATCGAAAACCTGCATGGCATACCTGCCTGCCGGCACAAAGCCCGGATCTCCGATCGCAATTTTACTTTCAGAATTCGTCAATAATGAGTCTACCTTTTCAAATTGGAAGTCCTTATTCAGTGGCGAAATCAAAACCAAATCGTTCTTTGCAAAAACAGCTGTTTCTTTCGTCCTTTGTTTTTCCACCAGAAAATCTATCCAGTTTTTATTCGCCGAAAGATACACATCCGCTTCAGCTCCCTGGTCAATTTGACGAGCTAAAGTCCCGGATGCCGCTAAATTCAACTTCACTGTTACGTTATACTCCTGCTCAAACTTTTGAGCGAGTTCAGTCACAACATCAGTCAAACTAGCAGCAGCAAATACCTTAATTTCATTCTCATTAACCTTTCTTGTTCCGTTACACGAAGCAAGAATAAGTAGAGCTAATAATGCGTAAAAGACTCGTTTCATTGTGCTAAAATTAGCAGGATTCTTCTAAAGCCAATACGTTTTTATCAATCCACTCTTTTAAATCTGCAACGAATTTGACCATCCGATCAATTTCATCGTCTGTTGGCTCCAACATTTCAAGCACCTCCAACGAACAGAAATTCATGAACCTATTAAAGAACCGACTTTCATCAGTAAAAGCTTCCGGCACATCATACTTCCTTTTAGTCATGCGCAACATGCTCGAAATGCTTGAGTGCTCGGGTAAATCGTTGTCTTTGGCAATAACTGCCGTTAAAAAACCTTCCAACGAAAGACCGATCATGTTGTAATAAACGAGGTTTCCAAACGGGCGATTCTTCTTTCGTGCGCCTACTATCGTTTTATAATAAGCTGCTGCCTCTTCGTAATAACCATTCCAAGTTTCCATAATTCTAAATTTTAAATTGTATTCCTAAATTGATTCTTCGTTATCTTTTTTTGAATAACGATCTCTAAAAAAAAGGCTCCAGTTTTTTATTCATCCCATTAATAAACTGATCAAACTGCTTTTGAGCTTCATTGTATAATTTCACAATTTGATGTCCTTCAATCGTCAGCTCGGCAAATCCACCACCAACACCACCACGGGCCGAAACGATTAACTTTTGCTTGGCGGCACAATTTAGTTTTACAATCTCGTTGTAAATCTTAGAATACGAAGTTCCCAGTTGCTGCGCGGTACCTGAAATTGATCCGGTTTCGTTAACTGAACAGAGAATTTGCATCCACAAGTGGCACTTTACACCTTCGTCATTCATGTCGAACCAAACAGCACCGTCAATTAAATTCCTTTTCATTTCTGCTCGTTTATTGAATAAGAATTTAAAAGCATCAACGCATCTTCGTAATCCAAGGCTTTTTTGGCTTTATGGGCAATTTCCTTCATCCGAAACATGATGTATTGCAACTGCTCCTTCGAAATAAGAATTCCTTTCGATCGCAAATAATGGTTTAATCCGCCGCTGCCAGAGTGCTTCCCAAAAACCAATTCGGTTTCGCGACCAAAGTCAGCTGGATTGAAAGCCTGGTAACTCAATTCGTTTCGAACCAAACTGCGGCAGTGGATACCTGATTCGTGACGACAAATCATTTCGCCAACAATGGGTTTTGATTCCGGTAATTTGCGAAGCGACAACTCTGAAACCGTTTTACACAGTTCCTGCAACTTATCGAGTTGAATACCACAATCAGACTGTGCTGAAACTTTCATGGCGGCAGCAACTTCTTCTAAACAGGCATTTCCGGCACGTTCTCCCAGTCCGTTCACCGTTAAACTTGATGAAGCACATCCGGCAAGAGCAGCTGAAACCGTGTTTGCTGTGGCCATTCCTAAATCGTTGTGCCCATGAAATTCGAACTCAACACCCGGGAATTCGTGAACTAACCAGCTAAATAAGTCCATTGTAGACATCGGGTTCAACGTACCAACCGTGTCGGCAATACGAATGCGATTAGCTCCTTCGGCTAAGCATGCCGTAATAAATTGGTGTAAAAACGCCCGGTTTGCGCGACTGGCATCCTGTGCTCCAACAGCAACAAAATCGAACCGCTCTCGAGCGAAAGCCATCATCGGTTTGATGCGTTCCATCACCCACTTCCGGTTTTTATCGATCGATACCTGCTGAATGTCCGAAACCGGAAATGAAATATTCATCCGTCCGGCACCCGTTTTTTCGGCTGCGACCATATCTTCTTCGGTTGCACGCCCCCAACAGGTCGATTGAAATCGAAAGCCCGCTTTTACAATTTCGCGAATAACCGTTTGCTCATTCTCCCCCATAATGGGAGTGCCAACCTCCAGTTCCTTCACCCCGGCTTCGTCAAGCAAAGCGGCAATTCTCAGCTTTTCATCAAAGCTAAAAACCACTCCGGGGGCTTGTTCGCCGTCCCGGAGGGTTGTGTCAATTATATGGAGTGATCTAGCGGTCATTTAATCTGCAATCAAATATTCCTCTACTGATTCACCTTCTTCCAGCGCATCCAGAATTTCGTCGATACGCTCTTCAGTGATTCCACCGTACCATAAGTTTAATGGTTGAACCACCATAACTGGTCCTTGCGAGCAAACATTTAAGCATGCAGTTGATGTAACAGCGACATCAATGCCACGGTCATTACATTCTTCCATAATGTATGGAATAAAATCAGAAGCGCCGGTTTTGTTACAAAACCCTTTGGCGTCGCCTGCCACCCGGTACGAGTTGCAAACTAAAATGTGATATTCAGGTTTTTTCATACGATTAAAATTGTTTATTTATAAAGTATCATATGGAACTCGCACTTTAACCATTACCTTTTGTGTATTGACTAAACATGCTCGTTTCATTGTTGAGAATATTTAAAGGTTGATATATTTATTGTTGCCCTGATTTTGTTTCAGGATCTGTTTGATCAAAGTGTCTTTCCAAACTAGATGCAGATCCCGAAATGAATTCGGGATGAATTTGTCTTTTTCGGGAACGGATCATCCGCAACCAGTGCCACTGCCCGAGCACTCGGCTCCACAGCGAAAAACATCTGCCTTTTTAACCGTCTTCAGGCTTTTGCCTTTGTAAATTGCATCCAGACCATCGTCGATCAATCCTGTCATTTCTACTATTTTGATTCCCGAGCGCCCAATAATTGATGAGGGAGAAGGCCCAATTCCTCCGACTAACAAAGCACGGCAATCATCAATACTTTTACCCAGTGCTTCCCAGCGGTTATTTCCTGTTCCGGATGGTGGCGTACGACGCTCTTCAACCAAACGGTAACCCGAAGGTGTTTCCTTGTATATATATAAGGAGTCGGCTTCGCCTAAGTGTTGGTTTACCAACATTCCCTCGTTACTGGCAACTGCCACATATTTGCGAGTTTCATCAACTTCAACCGTCATTTTGGCTACATCGCTCAGCAGTTTCTTTGCTTCCGGATCATCCTGTCCGAGCAAACCAACAGCATCAGCACGACAGCGAGCACAATGAGTCATTGGTTTGATGTGTTGTGCAATTTTAGCACGAACTTCGCGCATGGTAATCGCTGATGGCTCTTCCAAATCTTCGAATGGTGTATCGGCAACCGGATAAAGAGGAATTGCATTCATCAGATCTGCTCCCAGCTCTTTCGACTCTTTGGCAATATCGCCAACCAAATGGTCGTTGATTCCCGGCACAACGATGGTATTGATCTTAACAGTAATACCATACATTTTCAGCATTTTGATAGCTTCCAGTTGTTTTTCCAGCAACACTTTTGCACCTTCCTTCCCAACATATCCGCGCTTGTCTAATCTCACCCAGCTATAAATATCTTTGGTTACTTCAGCATCCAAAGCATTCATGGTAATGGTAACGTGGCTCACTTCTAGTTCTGCCAATTCATCAACATAAGGAGCTACATTCAATCCGTTTGACGAAAGGCATAAAATCATTTCGGGGAACTCTTTACGAATCAAACGTAAAGTAGTCATGGTTTCAACCGGATTAGCAAATGGATCGCCAGGACCTGCAATTCCTACCACTGAAAGATGAGGCATTTTCTCCTTCAACTTAATCAGGTAAGTTAATGCTTGCTCGGGCGACAAGACTTTACTGGTTACTCCCGGACGGCTTTCGTTTACACAGTCATTATCCCTCTTGCAATAATTACATTGAATGTTACATTTGGGAGCCACAGGAAGGTGAACCCGGGCATATTTTCCTTTTGCATCTTTGCTAAAACATGGATGCTTTTCAATATCAATAGAAGTTTTCCGAGCTCCTCTGTGGGAGGGAAACTTCGGGCTCGTTGGTTCTTGAATATTCTGAGTTTTTTTCATCGCTTCATCTCTTTAATTATCAATTTGTCTTCCATATCCAGTAAATACAGCTTCTCTTCTGGCGAAATTGGGATCATCGGGCTCTCCTTCCTGTCCTTTTTCGGTTCCTTATGGACGTTCATGCGTTCCTTACGTCCATCTTTGTATTCCTTAACACCGTTCATCCATTCCTTCAAGCTGTTATTGCGTTCCTTATGGATGCTCGTCTACTCCTTAACGCCATTCATGCGCTCCTTGCGGCTATTTATCGTTGGTCCGAGCAGCCTTGCAGCCAGATTCTACATATACTTATAGCCGACCGAAGAATGGTCTTGTTTATACTCTATCAATGCGTTTACAACTTTATCGAACAGTTCCTGAGTACCCGAATAACCAACATGCTTAATGCGCTGGCCACCGATTCGGTCGTGGATTGGAAATCCACTGCGAATAATTGGAACCTGCAATTCGCGGGCGATGTAATACGCTTTGCTATTTCCCACGAAAAGGTCTGGTTTGTTTTTCTGACACCACTCGTGAATATTTTCGTAGTCGAAATGATTTTTAGCCAGAATCGTCTCTCCCCGCTCGGGGCAATACTTACGAATTTCTGATTCAAGCTTTCCACTTTCGCCACCGGTAGCAGCAAGAACTACGTCAATTCCAATTTCATCAAGGAAAGTAGTCATGGCAATTACAAAATCTTCTTCGCCATAAACCACCGCTTTCTTTCCGAAAATATATTTGTGTCCATCAGCGTAGGAATCGATCAAACGACCACGCTCGCGGTTGTAGCGGGTAGGCATTTTCTTTCCTGAAATTTTCTCCAGAGCGTTGAAAAAAGCATCGCTCAACTTCACCCCTATTGGCAAAGGCATTTGATGATTTTCAACACCAAACTCCTTTTGGAGGTACGATGCAGCAGTCGATGATAAGCTTTTACTTCTGACCCGACCGGAAAGTGATCCTTGATTGATAATTGTGCCAAACTCGATAGAAGCAGCTGCTGAACCACAGGTTTCAATTTCGCTAATTGATGTGCCTCCTTCGGGTATCCGCTTGTAGGATTCCCAAATTGGGTTGTCAAGCGTATCCGAATAGTCGGGAAGCATCACATAATCAAGACCAAAATCAGTTAAAATATATTTTAACTGACGTAAATCTTCGGTAGAAACAAAACCAGGGAACAGGTTCACATGCTCGCCTTTCGCACCTGCTTTGGCAAAAGTTCTCACGGCCGAAGCAACTGCTTCATGAAATCCGTCCATGTGTGATCCCTGGTAGCTAGGGGTCGATGCTGTCACTATGTGAGGTAAATTCTCATGCTTATTATCTTCTTTATAATTGTGCATGTATAAATTAACATCGTCGCCAATCGTTTCTGAAAGGCAAGTGGTGCACATGGCGACCACTTCCGGATTGTATTGTCCAATTACATTGTTAAGAGCTGTATAGCAATTGGCACCGCCACCAAATACGGTCGCTTCTTCCGAAAAGTTCGATGAAGCAATATCAACCGGTTCTTTGTAGTGACTAATCAGGTAGCGACGAATGTAGGTCGCACAGCCTTGTCCACCATGAATGATGGGGACACATCCGCGAATTCCCTTAAATGCTATGCTGGCACCTAGTGGAGCACAGAGCTTACAGGCATTCCGCGTGGCTGTAAATTCTTTTGTAGATTTTAATTTGGGTGCATTTTCAAACATATTCTTCAATTTTTTTGAGTTTCGAGTTGAAAGTTTCGGGTTACGAGTACCGTTTCACCGGCCTTCGTTTTCCCTTTTCCGCCTTTCTACTTCATGAATTGCCAAACCGGACTGCAAACCGAAGCGTGTACTTCCTTTGCAAAATTCAGCATGCCATCGTATCCCGCGAGAGCTTCTTTACGTTCGTGATTGTGATCGCAAAAACCAAGTCCTAATTTGTAAGCGATTGGTCTTTCTTTCACTCCACCGATAAATAAATCGGCTCCGGTTTGTTTCACGAACTCTGAGAGTTCATTTGGATTGGAATCATCAACGATGATGGTTCCTTCATCACACAAGTCTTTCAATAAATCATAATCGTCCTGATTCCCTGTTTGTGAGCCAACCACAACAGCTTTCATTCCGATTAAACGAAGTGCTTTTACCAGAGAGATTGCCTTGAAAGCGCCGCCAACATAAATGGCTGCTTTCTTTCCCTCCAGCTCCTGTCGATACTTTTGCAAAGCAGGCAGCAAAATGCTTAGTTCTTCTTTGACCAGCTTCCGGGCTTTTTCCATCATCTCGTCTGATTTGAAGAATTTGGCCACTTCGTAAAGTGCGTCCGACATATCTTCAATTCCGAAATAGGAAACTTTCATAAACGGAATACCGTATTTTTCTTTCATTCCTTTTGCCAGGCCAATCATCGATCCTGAACATTGCACAACATTTAACTGAGCCGTGTGCGCTTTGCGAACATCATCTATCCGTCCGTCGCCTGTCATGCAGGCAACCATGTTCACACCCATTTTTTTGTAGTATTCTGACAACATCCAGAGTTCTCCAGCCAAGTTAAAATCTCCAAGAATGTTAATACTGTGTTCCGGTGCTTTATAGGTCGTGTCGGTACCCATTAGTTTTGCTAAAGCATCGCAAGCTACTTTGTAGCCATCCTTTTTACTTCCTGCGAAACCTGCTGCCATTACCGGAATAACATCGATGCCTTTTTCGCGTGTAACCCGTCTACACACAGCTTCAACATCGTCGCCGATTACTCCAACTATACAGGTTCCATAAACAAATGCGCCTTTGGGTTTGTATAGGTCAATCAAACTAACCAAGGCGTTATACAGTCGTTCTTCGCCACCAAAAACGACTTCTTTTTCTTTTAAATCCGTGGTGAAACTCAACCGGTGAAGTTGTGGTCCGGAAGACAGAGAACCACGAATATCCCAAGTGTAAGCAGCACAACCAACCGGCCCATGAATTAAATGCAAGGCATCGGCAATGGGGTACAACACAACACGTGATCCGCAGAATACACATGCCCGCTGACTGACCGATCCGGCCACACTGGCTTTACCACAAGCGATTTTTGCATCGCTATTCCCTTTTGTGAGAATTTGGTTTTGCCTGTCTTTTATAAATGTATTCATCTGTTTAATCTTTAGAAGAAAAGGGGGCTGCGGGTAGCCCCCTTTCTTATTTGACATTATGAAGAACATGTTTAGAGGGATGTCTCCCTGAAGATCCTTCCATTTTGGCTGAAGAGAAGGATGTCTTATATATAGAGATAGATGTAAAGATTACATGACGAGTTCGAAAGACTCCTCGATAGTTGTTGCATCGATTTTATCCATGATGCCACTCAGGATTTTTTCTACAATACGCAAACCTCCCAGGTAACCTACCGTTGGGAAATAACTGTGCCCGATACGGTCGATGATTGGGAATCCCATGCGAACGAATGGTATGTTCTCATCGCGAGCGATGTATTTTCCATAGGTGTTACCAATAATCATATCAACCGGCTCTTCTTTAATCCACTGGTGCATCAACAGCATATCTGCTTGAGGTCCGTTTTTGTATTTGGCCTCCGGGCAACGACCTGCGAATACTTCTTCCATTCTCTTCGTGAAGGCTTTTCCTGGAGTTCCTGAAACAGTGTAAACTGGTTTCATATCCATATCCAACAAGAATTCAACTAATGGAATAATGTTATCCGGGTCACCGAAAACAGCTACGCGTTTTCCGTATAGGTACTGGTGCATATCTGTGATGGCGTCAACCAGACGTCCGCGCTCATCGGCAATGCTTTCAGGAATTGAAACTTTACCGGCAGTTGCTAAAACCTGAATAAAACGGTCAGTTGCTTTCAATCCAATTGGAAGGTCAGTGATATCATAGGAAACTTTACACTTATTGTCCAACATTTTGGCCGCTTTTTCAGTTCCCCATGCTCCTAGTCCAACAGTTTTCATGCTATCACCCATGCTAACCATTTCAGAAATAGTTGTACCACCTTTAGGGTACATTTCGTATTTTCCCACCATTGGAGTATCCAATACATCCGAAGTATCTGGCAGAAGTACAGATTTAACTTTCATTAATTCCGTGATTCTTTTCAACTCGCGCATGTCAGAAGGTTCTACCCAACCAGACAACAAGTTTATTTGCTTAATTTTATCGTCCGTTTTTTCTGCGAAGTATTTTGCAAATGCTTCCAACATGTTGGCATAACCTGTGACGTGAGATCCAACGTAAGAAGGCGTTGAAGCCTGAATTACGTGTCTTCCTTCCGGAATTCTACCATCATCTCTTGCTTTCGCTACGATTTGGCCGAGGTCATCACCAATTGTTTCAGACAAACACGTTGAGTGAACAGCGATGATTTCAGGTTCGTAAATTCCGAAGATATTGTCAACCGCTGTTAGCAAGTTGGCTTGTCCTCCAAATACGGAAGCACCCTCGGTAAATGAACTTGTTGCAGCCATTACCGGCTCTTTGTAGTGACGGGTTAATGCACTTCTGTGATAAGAACAGCATCCCTGCGAACCATGACTATGTGGTAAACATCCGTGCACTCCTAGTGCGGCGTACATTGCTCCTACCGGTTGGCAAGTTTTTGCCGGGTTAACGGTTAGGGCTTTCCGCTCTCTTACTTGATCTGTTGTATGTTTTAATAACATGATAATTCCTCCTGATTTTTATGCGTCAATAGTCATACTTCCAACGATCTCAGGCTCATTTTTCCATGGTGTATCTACCAATTTCCAAATGTTTGTAGCCAACATACGTTGCATTTCTTTGTAGAAGTTAATTGCACCATCAAAGGCCGTGTAAGGACCACCGTAATCATAAGAGTGCAACTGTTTTAGAGGGACGCCATATTTTTGAACAACGTATTTCTCTTTAATACCGGCACAAAATACATCTGGCTTGTAGAATTCAATCAGCTTCTCAGTTTCCCAGTGGTTTACATCATCGATAACCAATGCGTTTTTGCTCATCTCAGGCATCATACCAACATAATCGCTGAATTTGTATCCGGCTTTTTCAAGCTCTGCTTTTTTGGTAGCTAAATCGTCGCGGAACAGTTCTTCATCTTTCGTAACTGTAATTTCTTCGATGTTACGGGTATCAGCATCAATCTTGATGTTTGGAATTACCTCACGTCCTTCGTAGTCATCACGGTGAGCAAACTCATATCCGGCAGAAACAACGTTGATTCCAAGTTCTTTGAAAAGATCTTGATAATGGTGAGCACGAGAACCTCCCACAAACATCATGGCTAATTTACCTTCAACTGATGGTTTAACCTCTTGACGAACAGCTTCTACTTTAGCCATTTCGCGTGCGCAGATCTCATCAACTTTAGCGGTCAATTCAGCATCACCAAAATACTCGGCAATTTTCTTCATTGATTTCACCGTTGACTCGGCACCAACAAAGCTCACTTTGATCCACGGAATACCGTATTTCTCTTCCATCATCTCGGCGATGTAGTTGATGGAACGGTGACACATGACCATGTTCAAGTCGGCCGTGTGTGAATACTCCATACTTTCGATGGTTGAATTACCTGAGAAAGTAGACAATAATTCGATTCCGGCTTCTTCGAATAATGCTTCAATTTCGAAAGCATCACCACCAATGTTGTACTCACCCAATAAGTTCACCTGGAATTTACCAGCACGGTCGCGGTCGTTCAACCCAACTACGTTTTTGAATACGCCGTTGTTAGCAATGTGGTGACCTGCAGACTGAGATACACCGCGATAACCTTCGCAACTGAATCCGAAGATATTGATTCCTAATTCTTCTTTCATTTCACGTGAAACAGCGTGAACGTCGTCACCAATCAAACCAACCGGACAAGTTGAGAAAATACCGATTGCTTTAGGCTTGAACATTTCGAACGCTTCGCGAACTGCTTCTTTCAATTTTACTTCTCCACCGAAAACGATGTTTTCATCTTGCATATCAGTTGAGAAACAGTAGTTGATGAAGTTATCACCACCCTCTGGAACACGTGTTTGGTTACGACGTGTTAACCAAGCGTAGAAACTACATCCGATTGGTCCGTGCACCAAGTTAATGATGTCACGGGTGGGCCCCAGTACTACCCCTTTACATCCGGCGTAAGTACAACCACGTTGTGTAATGATACCAGGAACCGTTCTTACGTTAGCAAGGATTTCCTTAGTTCCCGCTTCCGGTTCATTAATAACCATTGACCTGGCACGCTTTTTAGCGACTTTGCGGGGATATTTTTTCAGAATCTCTTCTTTGAGTTCCGAAGGATCTGGTAATCCGTTTGTATAATCTATTTTTTTAGCCATAACTTTTCAATTTTATCAAAGTATTGTTGTACCAGTCTCACCGGTGCGGACACGCATGGCATCACCCAGAGGCAATACAAAGATTTTTCCGTCGCCTGGATTTGAAGTCTGGTTCACTTCGATGATGGTGTCAATTGTTGTTTGAACGTTTTCATCAGAAACAGCAATGTTTAAAACACGCTGAGGTCTGAGTCTTGGTTCTTTTCCAAGAAGTTCTAATGCCTCAGGTTGGTCGTTTTTAACACCTTCCAAAACTTTAGCATCCCAAAGTCCCTTCCCACGTCCGAAAACTTTTCCTGTTGCAGTCATTGATGAAATTCCTGCTTCAGTCAATGCCTTTTTTGTGGCGTTCATTTTATCAATGCGTATAATCGCTAATATCATTTTCATAGTCCTGGATTTTTTAGGGTTTATAACTCTTTCGATCCGCGACTAATGGTATAAGCTTCATCTACTGGGGTCACAAAGATTTTTCCGTCACCAAAAGCTCCTTTTGGAGTTGTAATTGCAGCGTCCATGATTGCTTTAAGAGCAAAGTCTTTGTCTTCGTCGTTTACTACAACGATCAACATTTCCTTTGGCAGCTCATCGTAAGTAACATCACCAATCTTGATACCACGTTGTTTTCCGCGACCGACGACTGGAATTTTTGTAACCGCAGGGTAACCAGCTTCAAAAAGCGCTGTCAATACTTTACTTGATTTTTCGGGGCGGATAATTGCTCTGATCATTAACATATCTGTGTTCTCCTATTTTTTTCGTTAGTTGACTATAAATGAAGGGGCGGGGTGATAAATTAGTTGCTGATACCGAAGTCGATCAACAGCTTTTCCAATGTTTCCATTTCTAATGGCTCTGGTATAACGAACAATTCGTTGGCGTCGATTGCAGCAGCAAGTTGAGCATACTCAGCAGCCTGTGGGTGATCAGGAGCGAATTCAATTACTGTCTTCCGGTTGATCTCAGCTTGTTGAACCATGTTGTCGCGAGGTACAAAGTGAATCATTTGAGTTCCCAATTGACGAGCAAGCTCTTCAATCATTTCACGTTCGTGATCTACTTTACGAGAATTACAAATCAGTCCACCTAAGCGTACAGTACCTGCCTGAGCGTATTTCTTAATACCTTTACAGATGTTGTTTGCAGCGTACATCGCCATCATCTCACCAGAAACTACAATGTAGATTTCTTCAGCTTTACCATCACGAATAGGCATTGCGAAACCACCACATACAACATCACCTAGTACATCATAAAACGTATAGTCAGTTTCGTATTTTTCATCCCATGCACCCAATTGTTCCAACAGGTTAATTGAAGTAATGATACCACGACCGGCACATCCTACACCTGGCTCAGGACCACCTGATTCAACACAACGAACATTGCCATAACCTCTTTTGATTACATCATCAATTTCAACATCTTCACCTTCTTCACGAAGTGTATCCAAAACTGTTTTTTGAGCTAAACCACCTAATAAAAGACGGGTTGAATCCGCCTTGGGATCACATCCTACAACGATTATATTTTTACCCATTTTTACTAATCCGGCTACTGTGTTTTGAGTTGTGGTAGATTTACCAATACCACCTTTTCCGTAAATTGCTATCTTTCTCATCTTTTAAAATTTTAGAGGGTTTATATTTTTCTCTTTGCTCTCCCCCTTAACGAGAAGGATGCCAAAACTCCAATAGAGGAATCCAATGACACCATAAACAAAATCTATATTCTTGATTTTATGAAACTTAAACCCAGCACACTTTTTTGGCACGGCTTTTCACACCTTCCGGATTTCCTACATTTTTGTAAGAAGCCCCTATTTCAACTACATTTCATGTTAAAAAGCATAAAGCCCTAATTTTAGGGCGTTAGGAAGGTGTTAATATAGGCTTAACCTACATTTATGTGGGAAACAGCGATTCTGGAAAATGAGTGCTCCGGCTAGATTCTGCTTCTTTTTAAATCCGAGCTCACTATGCCTGGAAAAAAAAAGAAAATTCTTAAAGCTGACTATCCCCGAGGCAAAGTCTCCTGGAATTAGTTGATTGAAAAAGATCCCCAAAAGTTTACCACTCCCTTATTAAGAGAGATCTTCTTTTTTGATCATGTTGGATTGTCCGATACAATTCTTATCTTTTCAAAAAAACAAATCACATCTATGGGTATGCTCATCTTTTATCTGGTATTGGCATTGGGAATTTCATTTTTGTGTTCCATTCTTGAGTCAGTGCTTCTTTCGGTCAACATGTCTTACATCTATTTGAAAGAGGAAGATGGTAGTCCGTCTGCGAAAGTTTTGAAAAAACTAAAGAACCAGATCGACCGCCCTCTCGCAGCAATCTTAACTTTAAATACAATGGCTCATACTATTGGTGCAGCAGGTGTTGGATCGGAAGCCACCAAGTTGTTCGGTGAAGTTTATTTTGGAATCATTTCAGCCGTACTCACGATCCTAATTCTGGTATTCTCCGAAATCATTCCCAAAACGATTGGCGCTCAATTTTGGCGAGAGCTTTCAATGCCTTCCGCCAGAATTATACAGGTGCTTATCGTTATCACCTATCCGCTGGTATTACTGACCGAATTTATAACGAAGCTAATTTCGAAAGAGAATAAAAAAGAATCCGTTAGTCGGGAAGAAGTGGCCATGCTGGCATCTCTGGGGCTGGATGAAGGTATTTTTAAAGAAACTGAAAGCAAAATAATCATCAACCTGATCCGGTTAAGAGACATCAAAGTGAAAGACATCATGACTCCCCGAACCGTTATGCTTACAGCCGCTGAAACTATGACACTTGCGGAATTTTTCGGACAGGAAAACTTTTTTCAGTTTTCACGCATTCCTATTTTCCAGGAAAGTATTGATAAAATATCCGGTTATGTATTAAAACAAGATGTGATGGAAAAACTGGCTGCCGGCGAAAATAACAATGAGATTAAAAACCTGAAAAGGGATATTATTGTGAGCTACGAAAATATTACAGTTCCAGTACTTTTCGAAAAGCTACTTTTCAAAAAAGAACATATCTCCCTGATTATAAATGAATACGGCGGAACAGAAGGATTGGTAACGATGGAAGATATTATTGAAACGATCTTGGGGCTTGAAATCACCGACGAAAGAGACATTCAAACCGACATGCAAGAACTAGCTCGCGAGCGTTGGGCAAAACGGACTAAGCACATTAATATTAAGTGAGAAACAGCGACAAACAATGGGGTAATAATAGCCTATTTTAACACTAAAAGTCTTTAAAACAGCAAGCTATGCAGACGCGCCAGCTAATACCTGTTAATACTTAAATATTTATTGCTCATTTGGTACTATATTTGGCAGAATAGACCTAATTTTAGGTTTGAAAATCGTTTTAATGATTGATTTATGCGCATAAAACTATCTATCCTATTTCTATTTCTTTTCCTGACAGGTTTTTCACAGGTAGCCCCCAAACGAGAATTTAGAGGAGCCTGGGTCGCAACGGTAAATAATATTGACTGGCCTTCAAAGGCAGGGATGAGCGCAGCGCGGCAACAATACGAAGCGATCGCGATACTTAACCTTCTTCAAAAAACGGGGATGAATGCCGTAATTCTGCAAATTCGTCCTTGTTCCGACAGCTTTTACCCATCAGATCTTGAACCCTGGTCCAGATACCTGTCCGGGAAGCCCGGAGAGGACCCAGGCTATGATCCGTTGCAATTTTGGATTGAACAATGTCACCTGAGAAATATGGAGTTCCATGCCTGGATAAATCCGTTCAGAGTCGCTCTGAAATACGATGAACCGTTGGCTTCAAACCACATTGCTTTTCAACATAAGGACTGGGTACTCAAATATGGTAATTCACTGTACTTTGATGCCGGCATGCCGGAAGCCCGACAATTTATCACGGACGTGGTCGTTGATATTGTCCGCCGATATGACATTGATGCCATCCACTTTGACGACTATTTTTATCCCTACCCGATTATTGGAGAAGCCTTTCCCGATAGCACTTCTTTTAAAGAGCATGGTGGAAATTTTGCCGAAAATCAACTTGAAGACTGGCGGAGAAATAATGTTGATCTAACGATTGAAAAATTGAGCAATGCCGTCAAATCCGTCAAGCCATGGGTGAAATTTGGAATTAGCCCGTTTGGTGTCTGGCGTAACATTGCAAATGATCCACTTGGCTCGAAAACATCAGCTGGCAATACCAATTACGACCACCTGTATGCCGATGTCGTCAAATGGATGAAGAATGGCTGGGTTGATTACTTGATGCCTCAAATTTATTGGTACATTGGACATCCGGCAGCCGACTTTGAAACACTCTGCCACTGGTGGAAATTACATACCTACGAACGAGCCCTGTATGTTGGCCATGCACTTTATAAAATAAACCCATCATCATCGATCATTGAGTGGCAACAAGCCGACCAACTACCCAAACAGGTCAGACTCACGCGCAAAATACCGGAAATACAAGGAAGTGCTTTTTTTAGTGCCCACCATTTTTATCGCGACATGATTGGGTTTCAAGATACCCTGGAAAATCAGCTCTATAAGTATCCGGCGTTAATTCCTGAAATGCCTTGGATTGACAACCAGGCACCGCCGGAACCACGAAAAGTGAAAAAAGGATGGGGAAAAGTACTGAAATGGAAAAAAGACAAATCAGAAATTGAGTTGGATAAGACAAATCGTTACATCGTATACAGGAATAAAGTTGGACAACAATTTGACCCCAATGACCCGCGATTTATTTTCAAAATAACTCCGGAGAACAAGATTCACCTCACAAAGAAAGACAATGAGGTGGAATATGAATTCAGGGTTTCTGCGCTCGATAGGCTGAACAATGAAAGTAAAATCTCGAATCCTGTTATTATTAAATTGTAATTAATGACTCAGCAAATTGATTGTTTTATTGCTTTCACGGGCCAATCAGAAACACAAGATGTAATCAATCAACTTCGTAAATCGAAACAGGTTCAATCTATTTTTGTGATTAGCACTGAAAAGCAAAACCTGACAGGAGCCGAATTAATACTTGCCGACCAGATTTATTCAACCGACTGCATCAATAAAATTGCAGAAGCGACAACAAATCAATATGCATTTCTGGCTCTTCAAAATACCAAATTGGGTTTTGGGCAGTTCCCAATCGAACGACTTCTTCAACTAGCACATGCGAGCCAGGCAAGCATGTGCTATTCCGATTATACCGAAATGAAAGAAGGCGTCCGGTCAAATCATCTGGTAATTGATTATCAACTGGGAAGCCTTCGCGACGATTTTAACTTTGGGCCCGTTCAACTATATCGCAACGATGTGTTGAAAGCATTTTTTGCAGAAAAACATCCCGATTGGAAACAGGCCGGATATTACGCCTTGCGTTTACAAGCTTCGAGAATGGGCGACATTTGCCGTGTGCCTGAATTTTTAGTGAGCATGACCGAAACCGACATCCGCAAATCGGGCGAAAAGCAATTTGATTACGTGAGTGACAATGCCCGCGAAAAACAAATTGAAATGGAGCAAGCCTGCACGAAGCATTTAAAGGCAATTGGAGGTTTTCTGCAACATCCGTTCAAGTCAGTTCATTTTGAAGGCGAGTTTCCGGTTGAAGCCACCGTGGTTATTCCTGTTCGCAACCGGATTAAAACGATTCAGGATGCCGTAGATTCGGTGCTGAAACAAAAAACCAAATTCCCATTCAACCTGATTGTTGTTGATAATCATTCGACTGACGGAACAACAGAGCTATTGAGCAAATATGAAGATGAACGCCTGATACATGTAATTCCTGAATCAAATAGCTTAGGGATTGGTGGCTGCTGGAACGAAGCAGTTTTCCACCCATTATGCGGAAGATTTGCCGTCCAGTTAGATAGTGATGATCTGTATTACGACGAAAGTACCTTGCAACAGGTGGTCGATAAATTTTACGAGGAGCAATGTGCCATGGTCATTGGATCGTACCAAATGTGTGACTTTCAATTGGAGGAAATTCCTCCCGGCCTGATTGACCACAAAGAATGGACTGCTGAGAATGGACCAAACAATGCCCTTCGGATAAACGGACTTGGAGCACCGCGTGCTTTTTACACTCCTGTGTTGCGAAATATCCGCATTCCAAACACCAGTTACGGCGAGGATTATGCGGTAGGTCTGGCTATTTCCAGAACCTATAAAATAGGCCGTATTTACAATCCGATTTACCGCTGCCGACGTTGGGAAGAAAACTCGGATGCTTCGCTGGATATTGTCAAACAAAATACGCACAATGCATACAAAGACAGCCTGCGGACTTTTGAGTTGAAAGCGCGCATCAAACAAAACAACGAAAACCACTGATACCTTGAGTGAGCACGACGAAAATAGACCTTGCAATTTGCCCGATGAAGTAAATAAACTCATTCGACAACAAAAAAAAGGATGGGAGTTGGCTCGCAAAAACTACGACGGACTTAAGTCCGTCAAAACAAAAACCTTCGACTTCGAAGGCTTTAAGATTATCGCTCAATTCAACCCGGAAAGAATCCGATCATCAGCTGCTAAAACCGATTCCAAATCAATCCGGAAGCGGCCATGTTTTCTTTGCGAAAAGAATAAACCACAGGAACAAGCCGGAATCGACTTCAATTCCAACTATTCGATTTTAATTAATCCATTTCCCATTTTCAGCGAGCATTTAACGATTCCGTTAAAAGAACATCTGCCACAAGAAATTCACCCTTATTTTCACGATCTGATGAAAATAAGTAAAAAATTACCACAATTTACCTTCTTCTACAACGGCCCAAAATGCGGTGCATCGGCTCCCGATCATTTTCATTTTCAAGCCTGTACCAAGAATCAAATCCCGATTGAAATGGAAAACCCCGGAATTTCAACAGCCTATGGAGATCTTCTTTTTCAAGATCAAAGCTCAACAATTACCGCCATTGGTAATGGATATCTTCGAAAGTTGATCCATATAAGCTCAAAATCAGAACAGGATCTGATTCATCATTTTAAAATTATCATTAATTCTCTGGCAGAAAGGGGGCAAGAAGGTGAGCCAATGCTAAATCTACTCGCTAACTTTGAAGGAGATCGGTGGGAGATTATTCTTTTCCCGAGAGACCAACAACGACCAAAACAGTTTTTTGCTGAAGGGAACGATCAGATGTTGATCAGTCCGGCATCAGTAGAAATGGGGGGGCTTATTATTCTTCCCCGGAAAGAAGATTTTGAGAAACTCACCAAAGATGACCTGAAAGATATCTACAATCAGGTGAGCATGAATGATGAAGATTTTGAGCAATTAAAAGAAAAATTAGAAGTGCGCTTATGACAGTACAACCAACCCTGCAAGTCGGCATAATGGCCGAAAAAACCATCAGCTTCGAACTGTCTGGCGACTATACGTTGAATGGTGAACGATGCGAATCTTATTATCAAGCGACCATTGAAGGCGACCAGATCATTGTAAAATCGAAAAATGAACCAATACTCACCAATAAAGAATTCATCTTTCACTCAAACAACATTGATGATTCTTTTTTGCTCGAAGAGGTTACCATTGGTATTAACTTCCATTGGGAACAAAGAGAGAACCAACGCTTTCGCGGCGACTTAAAACTACTGATTGAAGACGGTAACGTGAGGGCTGTTAATGTTGTTCCGCTTGAAGAATACCTTCGGTCGGTCATTTCTTCGGAAATGAGTGCAAGCAGCTCGACCAACTTACTCAAAGCACATGCGGTTATCTCGCGAAGTTGGTTGCTGGCTCAAATGGAAAAGAGCGAAAAGATAAAAGCTGCTTCATCCAATCCGCCTTCAACACATCAAAATGAAAAAGAACTTATCCGTTGGTACGATCGCGAAGACCACCAGCTGTTTGATGTGTGTTCCGATGATCATTGCCAACGCTACCAGGGCATTTCCAAAATCATCAGCGGAAAAGCCAGCCAGGCTATTGATGAAACTTATGGAGAAGTGTTAGTTGCCGGCGATGAAATTTGCGATGCCCGCTTTTCGAAGTGCTGCGGAGGCATTTCCGAGAATTTTGAAAACGTTTGGGAACCCATTCGACACAGTTACCTGACGAAAATAGTTGACTCGGAACAGGCAGCAACAACCTGTGTTGACCTGCGACGAGAAGATGAAGCAGAAGATTGGATCAGAAATAATCCATCTGCGTTTTGCAATACAAACAACAAGCAAATACTATCGCAAGTATTGCCCGACTTCGATCAGAAAACCGTTGATTTCTATCGCTGGCAAATCAGTTATCGGCAACAAGACCTTTCAGCCCTTCTGCAAAAAAAGACTGGTATTGACTTTGGCAAAATCATCCGCTTAGAAGCTGTTCAGCGGGGTCATTCGTCGCGCATCATTAAACTGAAAATTACAGGCAGCAAGCAAACGTTAGTTATTGGCAAGGAGCTGGAAATCCGTCGGGCACTGTCCGAATCTCATTTATACAGCTCTGCCTTTGTGGTCGATCATTTGGGTGAACAAAATGGTATTCCGAAACAATTTGTGATCAATGGTGCCGGTTGGGGACATGGCGTTGGGCTCTGCCAAATTGGGGCAGCTGTAATGGGCGAAAAAGGCTACAACTACCAATCCATTTTAAAACACTATTTTCAAGGATCAGAATTGAAGAAAATTTATTGAAAGATGACACAAGCATAGACATTTTATGCCTGCTCCATCAAATACCGATAAAAATTTAATTTACAATGAAACGAGCATTTTTAGTCAAAACACACAACGTAACGATTAAAGTGCGAGCTCCATATGATACCTTATAAATAAACAATTGCAATCATATGAAAAAAGCCACAACCCGCAATGCCTGGGCTTGGATTCCCTCTCTCTATTTTGCTGAAGGTTTGCCATACGTTTTCGTAATGACCGTTTCGGTAATCATGTACAAGCGGCTGGACATTTCCAATACCGACATTGCACTATACACCAGTTGGCTTTATTTACCCTGGGTCATCAAACCCATTTGGAGCCCGATTGTGGACAACCTCCGTACCAAGCGATTCTGGATTATCAGCATGCAAATACTGGTTGGCGGAGCACTTGCCGGTGTGGCGTTTACCCTCCCCATGAGCAATTTTTTGCAATACAGTCTGGCCTTTCTTTGGTTGATGGCTTTTAGCTCGGCCACCCATGATATTGCTGCCGATGGCTTTTACATGTTGGGGCTTTCCAAACACGATCAGGCATTTTTTGTGGGTATTCGAAATACGTTTTACCGTTTTGCCATGCTAGCCGGACAAGGGCCCTTGGTTATTCTGGCGGGCTACATGGAAACCATTGCCAACAATACTTCGTGGGCATGGAGCATCACCTTCTTTGTTTTTGCAGCGCTATTTGCTGCCTTTTCGCTCTATCACCTGTTCGTTCTGCCCTACCCCAAAACCGATCAGAAACGGGGAGACAAAAGCATGCAAGAAATAATGGCCGACTTTGGAGAAACTTTTGTTTCTTTTTTCAAGAAAGAAGGCATTTGGACCGGACTAACTTTCATTTTAGTTTTTCGCTTGGGAGAAGCACAACTAGCAAAATTGGCGTCTCCGTTTCTACTCGATGACGCATCGGCAGGAGGCCTCGGGCTCACGACCAGCAATATTGGGTTCGTGTACGGAACCGCTGGCATTATTGCACTAACACTCGGAGGCATCCTTGGTGGCATTGCCGTATCAAAACATGGAATAAAAAAATGGCTTTGGCCAATGGTCATTGCCATGAACTTACCCAATCTAGTCTACGTTTTTCTGGCCTTTGTTCAAACGCAACAACTCGGAATCATTACCGCTTCGGTTATGATTGAACAGTTTGGCTATGGATTTGGGTTTACCGCTTACATGCTTTATATGATTTACCTTTCGGATGGCGAGCACAAAACAGCCCACTATGCACTGTGTACCGGTTTTATGGCCTTAGGAATGATGTTACCGGGAATGATAAGTGGATGGATCCAGAATATGATTGGCTACCAATATTTTTTTATCTGGGTCATGTTATGCACAATCCCCGGCTTTGTAATTGTCAACTTCCTGAAAATTGATCCGAAGTTCGGCACGAAAGAAAAATAAAAAAAGCCTAACCTTATTGAGTCAGGCTTTCAAAATACGTTTTTGCAAAAAATTACTCCGTGTATTCGGCATTATTCAGAAACTCGTAACTTTTCTCAACACTCACCATCGGCTCAAAATTATATCGTTCAACCTCAACAATATAAGCGTTCATTCCCGCTTTTTCAGCAGCGTCGAAAACTGGTTTGAAATCCATGTCGCCACTTTCTCCCAGCTCTTTTTCATCTTTTACATGATATAGCTCGAAACGGCCAGGATATTTTTCGAAGTAGTCAAGTGCGCTTTTTCCACCTTGCTGAATCCAGTACAAGTCCAATTCAAACATCACCTTATCCGGATCGGTATTCTCAACCAGATAATCGTAAAAAAGATGCCCATCCAACTCTGTTTCAAACTCCTGAGCATGGTTGTGGTATCCAAACCGAATTCCCGCGTCATTACACATCGCCCCAACCTTATTGTAATAGTCACAATACATTTGCAAGGTATCCAAACTCCGGTATGCTTCCTGTCCCATTGATGGCTTAACAATCCACTCAGCCCCGGCTGCTTTGTGAGCAGTAAGGCATTGTTCCCACCAAGTCATGGCTTCATCCCACTCATCTTCCTTAGGCAGGTTCATCCCGGTATGAGAACCTTTCATACTCATACCATTTTTCTCCAAAAGAGCTTTGAATGCGGAAGGCTCCATTCCATAAAATTTTCCATCACCATATCCGGCTGCCTCAACATAAGCATAACCAATCTCTCCAAGTTTCGCAATTGTTAACTCCGGGTCATTTTTCATGTCATCGCGAACCGACCAAAGTTGAATCCCAATTTCCTTCTCGTTATCAGAACTGGTCGTACAACTCGAAAAAATAAATGATGTGCATGTAGCAAAGAAAAGGGCAAAGAACAAAACTTTACCATAAAAAAAAGAATTTTTCATTTTTTAGGTTTTAATTAGATTATAGTTGGTAACAAAATCAGTTTCAAAGATAAAGAAATTCATTTTAATGCTCAGCACAATCCTTAAACATAAGCACGAACTGAAAATCGAATCAAATTCCTCCTTTTCTATTCACAATCATTAACAACAAAATACCATTACATCTTTAAACTATTGTCCAATGGTGGTGTCATAGAACATAGATAACCAAAATATTTAAAATGAAAGTTAATTTACTATTAGCCATAACAATCTTATTTACAAGCTACACAACAATTGCTCAGCCCCCCAAACAGAATCCCGATGAATCTCCTTCGCTTAGCAAAGCAGTTATCAGCGGTAAAATTGTTGACGCCGGAACGGGCAAGGCCATGGAATATGCGAATTTCTCCATCTTCTTATCGCAAGACTCATCGCTGGTTTCGGGCGGTATTACCGACGCAAATGGCGAATTTGTAATTCGGAAGATTGATTTTGGCACCTACTACGCCGAAGCAAACTTTATCGGGTTTAATAAAGTGCGTATTAACAATATCACGATAACAGCAGACAATCGACAAGTAAACATGGGCGTGTTACGACTTGAGCCTTCGAATCAGGAAATTGGAACGGTTGATGTTGTGGCGGATCGTTCGAGAGTTGAATATAAAATTGATAAAAAAGTAATCAACGTCAGTCAGGATATAAATGCAACAGGAGGAACAGCTGTCGATGTGTTGGAAAATACCCCTTCAGTTGAAGTAGATATTGAGGGAAATGTCAGCGTACGCGGGTCTTCAAATTTTACGGTGCTTATTGACGGTAAGCCAAGCGTACTGGAAGGCAATGATGCCTTGCGGCAACTACCGGCATCGGTGATTGAAAACATTGAGATCATTACCAATCCATCGGCAAAATACGATCCGGATGGTATGGCAGGAATCATTAACATTGTGATGAAGAAAAATATCCTTTCAGGATTCAATGGTATTTTAAATGCCATGATTGGCAGCCGTGATAAATATCGGACAGACTTAACGCTGAATTACAAAACAAAGAAAACCAACTTGTTTTTTGGAGCCGACATTAGCGATGAAACCTATTATGGAAGTGGAAATTCGTATCGGGAAACCTACAAAGGCGACACCACGACTTACCTCATATCAGACGGCGAGCGAAATTATGGGCGAAGTGGACACCGCTTAAAAGGTGGTGTTGACATCTACCTAACTGATTTAGCTACCTTAACTTTTTCAGGAACGTATGGCGAATACGGGCGGAAAAGTGGTGGAATGGGTAATGTCCATGAATATAAAGTTCCGGGAGATTATGATGTTTACTCGGTAGAAGATGAAAACTCGAAAAGGGAAGGCACCTACTACAACACAAACATCAACTTTCAACAAAAATTTAATGAAGACGGGACACATAAACTTGATGCACTATTTTACTATTCGAATAGTGTAGGCGACGATTATGAATTTGAAGACGAATATTATACAAACGAAAATTATGAGCGAACTGAAGGCTATTTAGCCCGGGTAAAAACCCTCGAAACAGAGGATGAGGACGAATACCGGATTGAATTGGACTACACCAAACCAGTTGGAGATGATGGCCGCTTTGAAGCCGGTCTTCAAAGTCGCATCGATCGCGAGTTTGAAGATTATTCGTTCAACGATTGGGACAATAGCGCCAATGATTATATTGACAACCCACAGTTTTCGAGTTCGCAACATTTTAAAAGAGACATCATAGCCGGGTATGCCACATTTGCCAACGGAGTCGGTAATTTCAAATATCAACTCGGACTTCGCGGAGAATATACCAGCCGGAGTATTGAACACGAGAAAGCCGCAACCCCCGCAGAGATTAACCGTTTCGATGTATTTCCAACGCTTCATTTCTCGTACGAGTTTCTGAACAAATTACAATTGATGACCAGCTATAGCCGACGTATTGACCGTCCCGGAGGTCGTGATCTTGACCCGTTCCCCAATTACTATAACCGCTACACCATTCGCTACGGGAATCCGGAACTAAAGCCGGAATATACAGATTCATATGAGTTGGGAGTCATGAAAAACTATGGCAAGTCTTTCGTCTCTCTGGAAGGTTTTTATCGGGTAACCAACAATTTAATCACCCGAGTTACTGAACTGGGCGACGATGGCATTTTCTATCTTAATACAATGAACCTGAACAACGATTATTCCCTCGGATCTGAATTGATGGGAAATTTGAATATTGATGACTGGTTGATTTTCAACTCCAGTTTATCTGTTTATCGTTACCGTATTGAAGGCGAAGTTTTAGGTGAATCGATTGACAGAAAAAGTACCAATTATACCGGACGCTTGAACACCACGGTGAAGTTTGCTCCGGATTCACGTTTGCAATTAACAGGTTATTACAGGGGTCCGTCAGTTTCAGCTCAGGGCGAGCGTTCTAGTTTCTTTTTCACAAACATTTCCTATCGACAGGATTTATTAAAACGAAAACTAACTGCAACGCTTAGCTTGAGAGATGTTTTTGGAACCATGAAATTTGAACGAACTTCATCCGGAGTCGACTTCACCGATACTTATAAGCGAGAACGAGAATCTCAAGTTGTGACTTTAACCCTGAGTTATAAAATCAATAATTTCAAAATGGATCGCTCAAGTGGTGGCGATGGTGTAAGAGAGGTAGAATATGATGATGGAGGATTTTAATTCGTTTTTTTTTCATACAGTTTTAGAGTTAGTTAAAAGAAAGGAGGTCATGTCGACCTCCTTTCTTATCCGGCTCAAAACATAAAAAAAGGATGCTCGAATGAACATCCTTTTGATACTAATATAAACCTCTAATCTTACTTGTTATGGTGTTTTCTTACAATGTTGCTTGCCCTGGCTCCCAGTCACAAGGAGTTAGCTGCCCTGTTTGAAGCGCTTCTAAAACACGCAATACTTCAGGAACATTACGGCCTATCGCCAGATCATTTACACTCACCCAACGAATGATACCTTTATCATCAATGATAAATGTTGCCCGGTAAGCAATCTTCTCATTTTCTTCTAAAATTCCAAGATCCTCTGCCAATGACTTCGAAGTATCAGCCAACATCGGAAATTTCAATTTTTTCAGACCAGCATGATCATTTCTCCAAGCTAAGTGAACGTATTCTGAATCTGTAGATGCTCCAATTAAATTGGCATCCAATTTTTTAAACTCCTCGAAATGATCATTGAATGCTGTAATTTCTGTTGGACATACAAAAGTGAAATCTTTAGGCCACCAAAAAACAACGCTCCATTTACCGTCTATGTCTTTATTTGAAACGGTCTCAAATTCTTTGCCGGCATCTAGAGAAACTACGGCTGTTTTTTCAAACTCTGGAAATTTTTGTCCTATTGTTAACATGATCTTATCGTTTTTAATTGTGATTGAATAAAAAATTATAGAACAAAGATAAAGGTAGACGGCATACCAATCAAATTGATTTTTTTTATTCGAAATAGACAAAAGCTATATCCACGATCAACGAAACAAACTCCTCTAATCAACACAACTAACAAGTAATCAACACAAAAAAACGAGCTCCTGTTCGCCAAACTAATAATTTGTGCTTAAGTCCAAAGAATTATATCTTTATCACGTTTTTCGAATTCCTTGAAATTTCGAAAAACAGATATACCTAAATCAAATAAATAGTAAACCATGAAAAAGCTTTCAAAAGAATCGAAGCAATTTTCTAGAAGGTCATTCCTGGGCACTGCCGCAACTGCAGCTGCCGGAATCACAATTCTTCCCAGCAATGTTATTGCTGGTCTCGGGCACAAAGCTCCCAGTGACAAACTGAATATCGTTGGCGTTGGAGTCGGTGGTATGGGCTTTGCAAACCTGAAAAATCTGGAGTCGGAAAACATCGTTGGTCTTTGCGATGTAGACTGGAAATATGCAAAGAATTGTTTCGACCATTTCCCAAAAGCCAAAAAGTACAAAGACTGGCGAACAATGTATGACGAGATGGGCAAAGAGTTCGATGCTGTAGTAATTGCCACAGCCGACCATACCCATGCGATTACTGCTGCCCATGCAATTACTATGGGAAAACACGTTTACCTGCAAAAACCTTTGACCCACACCGTTTATGAATCACGCTTGCTGACCAAGCTTGCGAACCAATACAATGTGGCAACTCAAATGGGAAACCAGGGAGCCTCGGGAGCAGGTGTTGCTGAAACATGTGAGCTGATTTGGAGTGGTGCCATCGGCGAAATCACAAAAGTTGAAGCATTCACCGACCGTCCGATATGGCCTCAGGGTTTGAATACTCCTGAACAAGGTCAATGGGTACCTGACACACTGGATTGGGATCTCTTTGTTGGGCCTGCAAAAATGCGTCCTTACAACGAAATTTACCATCCCTGGAACTGGCGTGGCTGGTGGGATTATGGAACAGGTGCTCTTGGCGACATGGCCTGCCACATCCTTCACCCCGTTTTTGAAGGATTGAAATTAGGCTATCCTACAAAAGCACAGGGTAGTTCAACCTTGTTGTTAAACGACTGCGCTCCAACTTCGCAAGCTGTAAAACTAACTTTCCCTGAAAGAGAAAAAGTAGGAAAAGTAAAGATGCCTGAAGTAGAAGTAAACTGGTTTGATGGAGGTATTAAGCCCATGTTACCCGACAATTGGCCAGCCGGTAAGGATCCGAATAAGTCTGGTGGCGGTACTTTTTTCTATGGAACAAAAGGAACACTGCACGTTGGCTGCTATGGTGTGCAGCCCGAAATTATTGGAGGAGAAACTCCTAAGGTTGCCAAAACAGAAAGAAGAGTGGAAGACGAATTAGGCTTAGCTTGGAACAAGGGAGCTCATGAAATGGACTGGGTTCGTGCTTGTAAAGAAAAAGCTGAGAACAGAAAACCAACCACTTCCGATTTTGCTGAAGCAGGTCCATTCAACGAAATGGTCGTTATGGGAGTGCTTGCTGTTCGCTTGCAAGCCTTAAACAAGACACTTGAGTGGGACGGTGAAAACATGAAATTCACAAACATTGGAGATGACGAGGTTATTAAAACCGTTGTAAAAGATGGTTTCAAAATTCACGATGGTCATCCAACTTTTGATAAAACCTGGACTGATCCGGTTTCTGCAAAAGAATTTGCAGCTGAATTGATCAAGCATGATTATCGTAAGCCATGGAGCTTGCCAGATATGCCGGCATAATTAGTGAATTCAACTTCAATTAGATAACAACGGGGTAAGATTTTTTCTTATCCCGTTGTCTATTTGCTGTGAAACCCCGGTTTCACTTCCCCCAAAAATTGCACTTCACAAAACCAACATTTCTTACTAAATTGCTTTCCGCATTTTCAAACAATCAACCCGATGAAATCAAAAAATAATGCACTGAGCCGCAGACGTTTTATCCAATCGACAGGTGCCGTTTTGGCCGGATTCACCATTTTACCAAACCACGTTATTGGGGGAATGGGACATAAAGCTCCAAGCGACAAACTCAACATTGCAGGTATTGGAGTTGGGGGAATGGGCTACCGCAACCTGAAAAATATGGAGACTGAAAATATTGTTGCCCTATGTGATGTGGACTGGAAGTATGCAAACAGAAATTCGTTTCGCGAATGGCCAACTGCTCCACAATACAAAGACTACCGGGTGATGTTTGAAGAGCAAAATGATATTGATGCTGTTATGATTGCAACTCCGGATCATTCGCATGCACTACCAGCGCTAATGGCTATGCGTCAGGGAATGCATGTTTACCTGCAACAACCGCTGACACATTCGATATACGAAAGTCGGGTATTAACAGAAACCGCCCGAAAATACAATGTGTCCACACAGATGGGAAATCAGGGCAGCTCAAACGATGACATTCGCAAAATTTGTGAATGGATATGGGCAGGGAAAATTGGCGACATCACCAGAGTAGATGCATGGACAAACCGACCGATTTGGCCTCAGGAGTCAGAAAGACCAAAAAAGGAAATGCGCATTCCGAAAACACTGGATTGGGATTTATTTATTGGCCCGGCCGAGTACCGTCCATACAACGAAATTTATACCCCCTGGAACTGGCGCAGCTGGTGGGACTTTGGAACTGGCGCTCCTGGCGACATGGCCTGCCACGTTCTCGACCCCGCTTTTAAAGCGCTGAAACTGGAATACCCTATTTCGGTTCAAGGAAGCTCTACTCCTGTAAACACAGAATCGCCTCCTAATGCTGAAATGGTGACTTATGAATTCCCGGCACGCGACAACTTACCCAAAGTAGCCATGCCGCCGCTAACTGTTAATTGGTACGACGGAGGTCTGCTACCTCCACGACCTGAAGAATTAAGTGAAGGTGAAGGAATGGGCAATGATAGTGGCGGTTGTATTTTCCACGGCACTAAAGGAAAAATCATGTGTGGATCATTCTCTGAAAACCCAACGCTTCTGCCACGCTCAGAAATGGCAAACGTTAAACAACCCGAAAGAATCATACGTCGTATCCCCAATGCCATGAATGGTGGTCACGAACAAGACTGGATTCGGGCTTGCAAAGAATCACCGGAAAACAGACTAGCGCCATCTTCCAACTTCGATTATGCCGGCCCGTTAAATGAAATGGTGGCTATGGGCAACCTGGCAGTTCGTTTACAAAGTCTTCAACGCAAGTTATTGTGGGATGGAACAAATATGCGTTTCACCAATATCGGAAGTAATGATCAATTACAAATACTGACTAGTGATGATTTTGAAATGATTAAAGGCGATCCGAAATTCAACAGGGAATACACGACACAATCCGCAAAACAAATGGCTGAAGAATTAATTCGCCACTCCTACCGACAAGGTTGGGAGCAGATTTAAATGAATTCGTTCGTTAAACTCAATGGCACCAGATATCCATATTGCAGCTCTTTTATAATAAATTCGGTACCAGCCCATTAAGGACCGTCATGGTTGTTTAATTATTCGAAGCACCATTCTGCATGACTAAAGTAGTATTGTAATCTAGCTTAAGAATAATAAAAATAGATTAAGGGTTTTGTCTTTTATTACATAGATTTGCACCATCACTATACAACTAATAACCAGCATGCTGATTATTTTGAGAAATACGCTAATAACCCTTTCTTTTCTAGCAATTAGTTGTGTTGCTTTTGCTTTCAATCCGGATATACATCCTGATCAAATCAGATTCAGCTATATCACAACAAATGATGGACTACCCCAAAATACAGTTGACTGCATCTTGAAAGACAGCCGTGGTTTCATGTGGTTTGGAACCGGTAACGGGGTTTGCCGCTACGACGGATATACCTTTAAAACGTATCAACAAAATCATGATCTGGTTTCACTTCCCAGTAATTTTATTCAAACCCTGTGCGAAGATAACTATGGCAACATATGGATTGGCACGGCCAAAGGACTGGCACATTTCATCTATGATAAATCAAGCTTTGCGAGCAACAATTTGCTGAACGAAAATGTGGCTAACTTTTCCATAACACATGTAATAACAGACAACGCCAGTAATTTATGGGTGGCGACCGAAAAAAACGGACTTTGGAAAATAAGTTATCATGAAAACGGCGAAACGGCAGCCACAAAAATGTTCGATGAGTTACTTTCAAATCGAAATATCAGCAATCTATGTCTGCTAAACGATCAGCATTTGCTGATTGGTACTGATTACGGCCCCGTAGCAGTTCATTTAAACAACGAAAAAACAGCCACGGTTTGGAAACAGCTTGAAGAAGATCTTGCGGGGCAGAGTATTTCTGACCTATTTCAGGATTCTAAAGGCAATATATGGATCGGCACCAATGGGAACGGGGTATTTTTATACGACACCAAGCGGCTTCAGACCACCTATTTTGGAGCAGAAAATGATATAGATTCTGATTTGAATCACCTAACCGTTTACGACATTATTGAAGACATAAACGGGGTTGTTATTGTAGGAACACTCGGTGGGCTAAACTACTTTGACTACAGCTCAATGTTTTTTTCGAGTATCTCGGATAAAACAGAATCGAAAAGATACCTGAATACTCCTTTTGTCAATTCGCTTTATGCTGACGAGCTCGGAAATATCTGGATTGGAACTGAAAAAGGTGGGGTTAATTATTACAACAGCTTTCAAAAGCCTTTTTATTCAATTCAGCATAACCCAAGCAACAACAATACGATTAGCCACAACACCATCAATTCGATTTACATCGAGGAGGATAATTTGTGGATTGGAACAGCTGGTGGCGGCCTGAATAAACTTAGTGCCAATGGGAAAAAGAACATCCGTTTTGAGCTTGACCCAACTATAAGGGGTAGCATCAACAACAATTTCATTTCTTCGCTGTTGCGAGATCAGAACAAAAACATGTGGGTAGGTACCTGGGGGGGCGGTATCAACCTATTGCTTTCTGAAAATAAAAACCAATTCGCCACTTTTCTTAACGATCCTTTAGATTCGACCAGTTTATGCAATAGTTTCGTTTCATCATTAAAACAACTCGATAAAAACAGAATTTTAGTAGGCACCCGAGACGGACTCGATATATTTAATCCTTCAGAAAACACATTTCGGCATGTTCACAAAAAAATGCAACTTGAAAATAATCTAGAGGTGGGCTGCCTCTTAGCCGATCAAAAAGAACGAATATGGGTTGGAACACGAGATGGCCTATACCGTTTATCACGTGCTGATCTACTCGAGCTCACCACAGAGACGAAATCGATAGAATTCCTTAAGTTTTCCAACAAGATCAACAATCCTAATTCACTGGCAGGAAACTATGTGATCTCACTTCGCGAAACAAAAGCCGGGACTATTTGGCTAGGCACATACGGTAACGGAATATGCAAATATGTGGAAGGTAGCGAAACCGGGCATTTCATCAATTACTCAGAAGAAGATGGACTGTGCAATAATTTTGCCTATGCCATAGAAGAAGATTTGCAAGGGAATTTGTGGATAAGTACCGATAGAGGACTCTCTAAATTCAACCCAAAAACTGAAGAATTTCAAAATTTCTATACCAGCGATGGGCTGTTAAGCGATCAGTTTTACTGGTCAGCCTCTTTCGCCGACGAAAGCGGAGATCTTTACTTTGGAGGAATTGAAGGAGTAAACTATTTTTCGCCAGAGCAAATTGAATCCTACCCCAATACTCCGACGCCGGTTTTTACTGAATTGTCGGTTTTTAATTCCCCTGTTAAAGTTGGAGACAAATACCATTCAAAGGTAATTCTTGAGAAACCCATTGAAGAAACTGAGCACATCGATTTATCCTATAAAGATGCTGTATTTTCGATTGAATTTTCAGCATTGGATTATTTTCACCCTGATAAAATTAAGTACCAATATAAAATGGAAGGTGTCGACCAGGATTGGGTAGAAGTACCGTCGACAAGGCGATTTGCTAATTACACGAACCTTTCGGGTGGCAACTACCGATTCAGGATAAAAGCCGCAAACAGTGACGGTGTTTGGTCTGAAACTCAACGAGAGCTTTTGATTACGGTAATACCCGCATTTTGGGAAACAGCCTGGTTTCAGTTTTTAGTCATCCTGCTTCTATTGTTAACGGTAATGGCATACATCCGCTACAGAACCCGTTTTTTGAAAGAACAAAAACAAAAGTTGGAAAAACAGGTACGCGAAAGAACATACAAAATAGAAGAGCAAAAAGAAGAGCTCGCCAAACAACGCGACGAAGTAATTGAACTGAACGAGAAAGTGAAACTAGTAAATCAATTGCGGCTACGTTTTTTCACCAATATATCGCACGAATTTCGGACTCCACTGACACTCATTATTGATCCTTTAGAGCAGTTAATGAAAACGTTAAAGGACGACCAAAATGCCAAAAATACGATCACCATTATCAACCGGAATGCACAACGGCTGCTCCACTTAATCAACCAACTCTTGTATTTCAGGCGGATTGAAACGGGTAAACTGGATTTAAATGTGAGCAGCGGGAATATGGTACAATACCTCAACGGTATTTTTGAATCGTTTAAAGACCTGGCCGAGCATCAGCAAATTGATTATCGTTTTTCGGCAACCGAAATAAATGAGGAAACCTGGTTTGACGCCGAAAAAGTAGAGAACGTATTTTATAACCTCCTATCTAATGCGTTTAAAAACACACCTGTGTCGGGAAGCATTAAAATGATGGTTGAATTTGTCAACAACAACAACTGCATTGATTTGCCTTATGTTTCCATCAGTATTCACGACTCTGGCTCAGGAATCTCAAAAGAACATCTATCCAGTATTTTTAAGCGATTCTACAAAGCGGAGGAAACCAGCAAGGATTCGTACTTTACCAGCTCGGGAATTGGGCTGGCACTAACCTACGAAATTGTGCAGGCTCTGCATGGCGAAATTAAAGTTGAAAGTGAAAAGGGAAAAGGCAGCACATTTACAGTGTGTATCCCGTGCTCCAAAGATCGCTTTTCGGAAAATGAGATCAATCAAACGGCAGTTCCAACAGACATAAACATTGAAGGCCGGGTAAATGTGCTAGCCGAACACATTATCGCCGAAAAATCGGGTTATAAGCAGGAAGAAGAACCACACGATGACAAATCCAAACCGACAATATTAATTGTAGAGGACAATTTTGACCTGCGAAGTTTCTTGCTACAAACCTTACGGTCAGACTATCGGGTTTTAGGTGCCGAGAATGGGAAAATTGGTTTAGCAATGGCTAAAAAGTATTCTCCCGAATTAATTATCAGTGATGTGATGATGCCTGTTATGGACGGCATTGAGCTCTGCAGCCGACTAAAGAAAAACATACAAACAAGCCATATTCCGATCGTGTTGTTAACAGCAAAAAATATGGTGGAAAGTTGGATTGAAGGATTAGAAACCGGTGCCGACGATTACATTCCAAAACCGTTTAACTTCCAAATTCTTCAGGTAAAAATGCGCAACCTGATTGAATCGCGCAGGGTTATTAAGCGAATGTTTAGCAGCCCCGACAATATTCCTTCCGAACAAATAATGCCTAACACGTTAGACCAGGAATTTATAAACAAAGCATACGAGGTACTCGAAAAAAATTACATCGAATCTCAATTTTCAGTCGATCAATTCGCTAAAGAAATGCTTGTAAGCCAAAGCTTGTTGTATAAAAAAATAAAAGCATTGACCGATCTTAACATCACCGACTTTATTAATTCATTCAAATTAAAAAAAGCCATCGAACTGATAAAAACAACGAATGACCCATTATCAGAAATTGCTTATAAAGTTGGTTTCAACGACCCTAAATATTTTAGCCGTATCTTTAAAAAGTTTTACGGTATGAGTCCAAGCGAATTTTCAAAAAAGCAGTCCATCCGATAAACACCGGGCACAAAACCCCGTCAGAAACTACATCTTTCTCAATTTGTCCACTTCATTTCACAATTCGTCCTCCCCTTTAATGTAATAGTCTGGGTAGTTTTATACCAGATTTTAACGCTAACTAATTTTTAATCTTATGAAAAGAATAATAACTAGTGGATTAATGTTTTGTTTCCTGCTGTTGACAGGAACAGCTTATGCACAACACACGGTAAAAGGTGTTGTTTATGATGCCGGGAATAATTCCACACTTCCTGGTGTAAACGTTGTTCAAAAAGGAACAACAATTGGTACAATTACCAACTTTGAAGGTAATTTTACGATTAATGTAGATGATGAGAATGCTACATTGGTTTTCTCTTTTATTGGTTTTGATCGACAAGAAGTTCCTATTGATGGCCGTTCTCAAATCGATGTCAATTTACGACAAAGCGTATCGGATATCGACGAGGTGGTCGTTATTGGATATGGTACACAGAAAAGATCTGACATTACCGGATCCATTGGAATTGTGGACGTAGAAGAGATGGCACAAGCCGCAACAAACGATGTAAGTAAAGCTTTACAAGGTAAAGTGGCCGGTGTTTCCATTCAGAGTTCCGGCGATCCGGGTTCTGCTCCAAAAGTAAAAATTCGCGGTGTTACTTCCTTTACCAATAACGATCCGCTCTATGTTATCGATGGTGTTTTTGCTCCGGCAAATGATATTCCAACCGAAAACATCGAGTCGATTCAGGTATTAAAAGATGCATCGGCAGCTGCAATTTATGGTTCGCGTGCTGCAAATGGTGTAATCATTATTACGACAAAACGTGGTACAAAAGGCGAAATGAAAGTTTCGTACAGCGGGTATTACGGTTTTCAGGAAATTACAGAAAGAATGGATGTACTTGGACGGGAACAGTATCAAACACTGGTCAACGAGTCAACCAACAATGCAAAAGCATATCCTGAATATAACGAGCTGTACATTTTCCCTGCAAATGATCCATCGAGCCCATACTATGTTGACAATGTAAACACCAACTGGCAAGACGAATTGTTTAAAACGGGTCACATAAATAACCAAACCATTTCGGTAAGCGGTGGAAACGATGTCTCGAATTTTAGTATGAGCCTGAACTATTTTGATCAAACAGGTACGGTTGAAGGAAACGGACCAAACTACACAAGATACGGTATAATGGTTAATTCCGATCACCAACTGGGTAAACTAAAAGTTGGCGAATCGTTACATTACACTTATGCTGATCGTGATTTGATGTCGTTCCTACACGATGGAACAATGTTAGGTTACACGGCTTCTGCTATTCCGACACTCCCGGTATACGACGAAACTAAAATGAATGGTTACTCTTCGGCCAGCGCCGATTTGCACGGAGCCTATTCTGCCAACGTTGTTGGTATGAATAATTTGATTGAGAGTAATACAAAAAGAAACCGTTTGATTGGCAACGTTTATGGTGAGTATGAAATCATCAAAGGATTAAAATACAAGCTTAGTTTAAGTTACGAGCGGACCGACTGGCGCGATTACCACTTCGAACCACTTTACGACTTGGGTTGGTTTGCCGGCTTCTCAAACACCATTGCAAAAATGGATGACAACCGCGGTTACGGCTCTACAGGTACTATTGAAAATACCTTGTCGTACAATACAACAATCGACAAGTTTACGTTAAATGCTTTGCTCGGACAAAGTTCGCTCAATACATTCATGTCTAGATCTTATGGACATGCTGAAGGTTTCTCAGAACCGTATTTCAAACAATTGAGTAACGGAGAAGACAGAACAAGCAGCGGTGACGAATTCCAATCACGTTTGGCTTCTTATTTCGGTCGCGTAATTGTTGGATACGACGATAAATATTTGCTGACAGCAACTATACGTCGCGATGGTTCATCACGGTTCAGTCCGCAGAACAAATGGGGTAACTTCCCGTCAGTAGCAGTGGCCTGGAAAGCGCATAACGAAGACTTTTTAGCTTCAAGCGATTTTATCAGCCAGTTAAAGGTTCGTGCAAGTTACGGTGTATTGGGTAACCAAAACATTGGTGATTACCTCTACCAGGGTTATATCAACCCATACGCAACATATGTATTGAATGGTAGTCCAGTCGCTGGAGGAGCTCAATTTATTCCTGCTTCAACAGACATTAAATGGGAACAATCGAAAACCACCAACATTGGTTTGGATTTCGGGTTCCTCGAAAACAGAGTCCTGATTACTACAGAATATTACGTAAAAAGAGTTGACGACCTGTTAGGAACTGTTCCTACTCCAACTCACCTGGGTTGGTACGATTGGGAATCGCCTGTACAAAACGCGCTGTCGGTTAAAAACCAGGGATTTGAATTTAACGCAACCTATCGTAAGGCTGAAGGTCAATTCAAATACAGCGTTAATGCCAACTTTTCGACCCTTAAGAACGAAGTATTGAGCCTTGGTGAAGGTATTAACCCAATTGACGGAAACTGGAGTCGTACCGATGTTGGTACCGAAGTTGGTGAATTGTATGGTTATGTAGTCGAAAAAATATTCCAAAGCAAATCAGAAGTTGAGGCATTGAACGCCAATGCTCCTGACGGACTTTACCAGGAAAATCTAACCGATGCTGGTGACTTCATGTTCAAAGATGTTAACGGTGACAACGAAATTACGGAAGACGACCGCACACACATGGGTAGTGCATTACCAAATTTTTATTTCGGTTTTAATTTCAACGCTGAATATAAAAATTTCGACCTTACTATTTCAGCTCAAGGTGCTACCGGCAACAAAGTCGTTAACGCAATTGGAAATGGTCTTCGCGCCGGTGCTGGTTTAGAAAACATGAGTACTGACCTGATGGACAGATGGACAACGAATAATACCAATACCGGAAGACCAAGAATTATCCGAGATGATCCGAACCGGAACACAAGAGCATCAGATTTCTGGTTAGAAGATGGTGATTACCTGAGATTCTCGAACATTGAGTTAGGATACACACTTCCTGAGTCTGCACTCGATTTCTTAAGTCTTTCTTCAGTTCGCGTATATGGTTCGCTTCAAAATGCCATTACAATTACCAGTTACTCAGGCTACGATCCTGAATTTAATAACGACGGATTATTTGATCGGGGAACCGACAATGGCGTAGCAGCAAACAAAGCATTTACCGATTTTTCAGGTGGATTGCCTACACCAAGAACAATTCTGTTCGGTGTTAAAGTTGGATTTTAATAACTACTAAAAAGCATTATCATGAAATTAAAATATATTTTTCTTGCCTTCTTAACGTTGTTCATGGCATCATGTAACGAGGAGTGGTTGGAGTTAAGCAACCCAAACCTGCAAACGACCGAAACCTACTGGCAATCAGAAGCTGATGTAAAAGCCGGTGTAAGTGCCACCTACATGGGACTACTTTACGATGGAACCTGGCTACGTTTTGTGCCTTTCGCTTTAAGTCTTAAAGGCGACGATATTCAAAGTTTCAGCCCATGGCGAGTATTAAGTTTAACGGGTAAATTTAACCTGGACGAAGACCCGATTATGGCACAATGGCCATGGACAGCATTTTACGGTGTAATAAACAGAGCCAACCAGGTTCTTGAAAATATCGATAACATAGAGTTTGCTAATCAGGCAACTTACGATCAATACAAAGGAGAAGCTCTATTCCTCAGAGGTTTATCAAACTATTACCTTGTTTCATTTTTCAGAAATATTCCTTTGGTAATGAATACTTACCAAAGCGAAGAAGACCTGTATCCTGAACAGGTAAGTCCCGAAGTTGCATGGGAAGCCGTAATAGATGATTTTAAAGCAGCAGCTGATTTATTGCCAACAACTTATCCTGAATCGGACTTGGGTCGTGCTACAAAAGGTGCTGCACTTGCATTTACCGGGAAATCATATTTAATGAACCACGACTACGAAAATGCTTCTATTTATTTGAAAAAAGTGATTGACCTTGGCATTTATGATTTGGTACCAAATTACGCTGATAATTTCACCACTTCAAACGAGAACAATTCTGAATCGATCTTCGAAATTCAGCTCGACCGCAGTGTAGGTGGAACAGTACTTGGCTGGGTAAGCCAACCTGCTGCCGACTGGTCGAAAACAACAGCTCACGCCATTACTTTTGCTCCAACTCCGTTTGGATTTGGTGATGCTGCCGCAACACAATGGATTTTTGATGAATATATGGCAGAAAAAACTGTTGATGGTGAAGTTGACCCACGTGCTGTTGTAAGCATGAGCTACGATACAACTGCAACAACCATGTACGGAACTCCTTTCAGAGAATCTTTTGATGAGTCGAGATGGGACGGCGTTTACATCCGTAAATACACCAATGCTTATTCATCCGAAAGAGAAAATGAATTGGACTGGCGTTCAGACATTAATGAGAGAGTAATGCGTTATGCCGAAGTGTTGATGATGTATGCAGAATGTCAGTACGAACTTGGAAATCCTGCAGTAGCAGCAGAATACATCCAAATGGTACGTGACAGATCGAATTTGCCTGATATATCAGCTGATATCGCTGCAATGGGAACCCAGGAATTCTATACCCAGCTTTCACATGATAAAGTGCTGGAGTTTGCTTTCGAAGGAATTCGTTTTGAAGATATCGTTCGCTGGGGTTGGTTATACGACTCAAGCAGACTTCAGGAACTGAAAGATCATGATTCAGAATTTTCAGGATTTATCGAAGGTCGTGAATACTTCCCTATTCCACCTGCAGAACGCGATAAAAACCCGAATTATACTCAAAACCCAGGTTGGGGGATTTAATAAATAGATAAATCAGAAAAGGCAGGTTCCTTTAGCTTGCCTTTTCTTTTCTTAATTACTCAATGGCATGCGGACATTAATCAAAATATTACTTTCGGTTCTGTTTTTTGCACTTAATTTTAGCTGCACGCAGAGCATTAAAACCGAGGGAGAAAAGACCTCTGCCAGAGATACCACTCCAAAGCAGATCAACAATCCCATTATCACGGATAAATACACCGCCGATCCGGCTGCATTGGTATACAACGATACGGTATACTTGTATGTAGGACACGATCAGGCTCCTTTAGAAAAGAATTTCTACGAAATGAATGAGTGGCTGGTGTATTCGTCAACCGATCTGGTTAACTGGAAAGAACATCCGGTTCCGTTGAAGCCCTCCGATTTTGAGTGGGCCGCACACAGTGCCTGGGCCGCTGAAGTAATCGAACGTAACGAAAAATTTTACTGGTATGTAACAGTTGAACACGGAAGTATTCCGGGAAAATCGATTGGAGTAGCTGTATCCGGCAGTCCTGTAGGTCCGTTTAAAGATGCGCTGGGGAAAGCGTTAATAACAAACGATATGACCACTGATCAAACACAGATTAGCTGGGACGATATTGATCCGACCGTTTATATTGACGACGATGAACAGGCTTACCTGTTTTGGGGAAATACAGCTTGCTACTGGGCAAAACTAAAAGACAATATGATCGAGCTGGATGGCGATATACACACAGTTGATTTGCCTAACTTTACCGAAGCGCCCTGGATTCATAAACGTGGCGAATGGTATTATCTGTCATATGCCTATCAGTTTCCTGAAAAAACAGCTTATGCGATGAGCCGGTCGATTACCGGGCCATGGGAGTTTAAAGGGATTCTGAATGAGCTGGCTGGTAATTCAAACACAAATCATCAAGCAATTATCGAATACAACAATAACTGGTACTTCTTTTATCATACTGGTGGAATTCAGCCACATGGTGGAAGTTTCAGGCGCTCGGTTTGTATCGACCAACTTTATTATAACACAGACGGCACTATGAAACGTGTTGCTATGACCTCAGAAGGAATTCAATAAACTTTATCAAAATGAAAAAAGGAATCACCCTAATTATCGCCCTATTACTTTTATCTATAAAAGTTTTTCCAAAAGACACTGTTGTTCACGACCCGGTCATGATTCAGCAAAATGGAACTTATTATCTGTTTTCCACGGGATGGGGAATTAGTGTGTGGTCATCACCAGACATGGAAAACTGGACCAGTGAAGACCCGGTTTTCGATGAAGCCCCACAATGGGCTATGGAAGCAGTAAAAGGATTCAAAGGGCACATATGGGCGCCCGATATTGCTTTTTACAATGGAGCTTACTATTTGTATTATTCGATATCAGCTTTTGGAAAGAATACGTCGTGCATTGGCTTAGCGACTAACAAGACCTTGAACCCTGAAGATCCGGATTTTAAGTGGGTCGATCATGGAAAAGTTATTCAATCAATACCCGGAGAACACAATTGGAATGCTATTGATCCGAACTTAATTATTTCTGAAGATGGAACTCCGTATTTAAGTTTTGGTTCTTTTTGGGACGGATTGAAGCTCGTAAAACTGACGAAAGACGCGATGAAAGTGGCTGAAGATTTAACGAACATTCCAACCATTGCGTCACGAGAAAAAGATTCCGACGAGTCCAACCCTCCGTCTATTGATGATAATCCGGTTGACGCTGGCGGAAATGCTATTGAGGCTCCATTTATTTTTAAAAAGGGAGATTATTACTATCTTTTTGCATCGATTGATTATTGCTGCAAAGGAGTTGAGAGCACCTATAAAATGATTGTCGGACGATCGAAAACTATACCGGGTCCATATTTAGATAAAGCAGGAAATTCTCTGGCAAAAGGTGGTGGTTCCATCTTGCTAAAAGGAGATGAAAATTGGCATGGTGTCGGTCACAATTCGGCATACACATTTAATAAAAAAGACTATCTGATTTTTCATGGTTATGATGCTCATGATGATGGTAAACCGAAATTGATTATTAAGGAATTGTCATGGGATGAGAATAATTGGCCTTTCATTGATGAGTAACAAAAAAATGAAAACGATAAAATTGAGAATATGAAACATGTTGGTCCTGGTTTTGGGAAGTTCATTCTGGCGGTAGCAATAGTTTCAACAGTTCTTTCAGGAAGCTTATTTGCTCAAAATGCACGCATAAAAATTGACGTTGACCGTGAGATTGGAGAAGTAGATAAAAACATTTACGGAAATTTTGTAGAGCATCTTGGACGGTGTGTTTACGGAGGAATTTACGATCCTGGTAATCCGCTCTCCGATGAAAACGGAATCCGTTTAGATGTGCTGGAAGCAGTCAAAGGATTGAATGTCTCATTAACCCGCTATCCGGGAGGAAACTTTGTTTCGAACTACAACTGGAAAGATGGCGTTGGACCAAAAGACGAGCGTCCTCCGAGAATGGAATTGGCCTGGGCACGCTTAGAAACCAATCAGTTTGGCACCAACGAATTTATGGATTACGCCAAACGAATGAATACCGAACCCTATTTTGCTGTTAATCTGGGAACAGGAACCATTAAAGAAGCACAGGAATGGGTCGAATATTGCAACGTAAAAGAAGGACCGTATTATGCCGAGCTGCGCAAAAAGCACGGATACCCCGAGCCTCACAATATTAAATACTGGAGCCTGGGGAACGAGATGGACGGTTTTTGGCAAATGGGACATCTGAATGCTGAAGATTACAGCAAAAAAGCACGTGAAGCCGGTAAATTGATGAAATTAACTGATCCGGATATTAAACTGATTGCAGCCGGAGCTTCAAATTTCCGACCGAATAACGACCCACACGAATGGAATGCAACCGTCCTTTCTGAACTCAGGGATGTTGTTGATTACATTGCTTTGCACATGTATTTGGGCAACCATCAGGACAATTATTACAATTTTGTCTCGGCACCTTTGGTTTTGGAAGAGCGCACGAAAGTAGTGAAAGGAATGATCGATCGAGAGATGGAAAAAGCCGACCGCGGCGATCGCGATCCGATTTACATTGCCTGGGATGAATACAACATCTGGTATCGCTGGAGGGCTAAAGAAACCATGACCGGAACCCGCGCTCTTGAAGAGCGTTACAACCTGGAGGATGCCTTGGTTATTGCAGGTTTCCTGAATGCTTTTGTACGCAATGCCGATATCGTGAAAATGGCAAATATGGCGCAGTTGGTAAATGTTATTGCCCCAATTTTTGCTGAAGAAGATGGCGTGTTTTTACAAACAATATATTATCCACTTCAACTGTTCGCCAACAATATGTTTGGAACCTCGCTCGATGTTTTTGTTGATTGTGAAACCTACAACACGGGCCATTTTCAGCTGGGACTTGCAGAACAGGTTGCCCAAATTGATGATGTTCCCTACTTAGATGTTTCGGTAACTTACGACAATGGAGAAGTTGTTATCGGTGTAATTAACCGACATCGAGATGAAACGATTACGACTGATATTATTTCGCAGGAAGGACTTTTTGATGGTGAGTTTGAAATATTTGAAGTAAACGGTCCTGATATTAAAGCGGAAAACGACTTCGATCAAACGAAGGTTAAAACGATTCAAAAAGAATCAGTTAATGTCAAAAAGGAAGATGCATTTACCTATAATTTTCCTCCTCACTCATTTACAATGCTAAAAGGTAAAATTGTTGAATAGATTTGTTTCCGATAAGAAAATGAGAAAATACCTGCTTTATCTAGTAACCCTTACTATTCTGGTCGTTTCCTGTAAAAAGGATGCAGACATTGAGGAGCCGAAAGTTCCTGATCCGATTGACGAGGTTTCTCCTCCGCGAAACGAAGATTTTATTGGTCCAACGTATGCTGACAATTATATTCCTGTAGCAGGCTGGGAAAACCGCTCGCAATGGAATCTCGCCAATGTGCACGATCCAACTGTTGAAAAAAGCGGGGAATATTATTACATGTACCAAACCGATGCATCGTACGGAAATGCTCACGATGGACATGGACATTTTCCATACCGTCGCTCGAAAGATCTGGTAAACTGGGAGTTTCAGGGCATGGCTTTTCAAACCGTCCCTGCTTGGTTAAAAGACTCGTTAAACAACAAACGAGCTCGAATGACACCTGCCCTTCCGGCCATTGAAAATCCAAATTATGCTTTCTGGGCGCCTTGTATTCGAAAAGTTGGGGATACATACCGGCTTTATTACAGCATTGTGGTTACCAACCCAATTGTTGGGAATAACACTGAAATATCGTGGACTGAACGAGCATTTATTGGATTGGCAGAAACCGACGACCTTGCATCAAATAATTGGGAAGATAAAGGAATGGTGGTATGCTCTGAACCGGATGGGAAAGAAACATATACCCGAACAGGATCCGACGACTGGAGTGGTTATTTCAAGTTCAATGCCATCGATCCGAGCTTTATTGTTACACCCGAAGGAGAGCACTGGCTGATTTATGGCTCATGGCATTCCGGCATTGCCGCTGTTCAGTTAAACCCCGAAACCGGAAAACCTGATAAATTAGAAACACCCGAAGATTATGGCGTTCGAATTGCCGGGCGAGGAAATGTAAATAGCAACCGCTGGCAAGCACTGGAAGCACCCGAAATAATCTATAATCCGGAAACAGAATATTACTACCTGTTTTTGGCGTACGACGAACTTTCAGTAGCCTACAATACGCGGGTGGCACGTTCGAAAAACATGACCGGTCCTTTCCTGGGAATTAATGGCGAAAACATTACTAATGGTGATGAGTGCTGGCCCATGCTCACCCATCCTTACGCATTCAATGCACACACCGGATGGGTTGGAATATCGCATTGTTGTGTATTTCAAAATCCGGCGACAAAACAGTGGTACTTTTCATCGCAAGGAAGATTGCCCGAAAATGTGCCGGGCATTAATGCGTCAAATGCGCTAATGATGGGACATGTGCGCGAGATGAACTGGACCGATGATGGTTGGCCGGTAGTTATGCCCGAGCGTTTTGCCGGAGTTCCACAATTTCCATTAACCGATGAGGCAATGATTGGCGAATACGAAATAATTCTCATGGAATACCAGTACCAAACAATTAAAAACTCAAGAACGTTTAAACTTCACCTTGACGGAACTGTAAGTGGGACACTATCTGGAAACTGGACGTTGGATGCCACAAAAGGAATTTTAAGTATTGGTAACTTGCAGCTGATTGTTCGCGATGGCTATAACTGGGAGTCACACCCACGGGAAGCAACACTCATTTTATCTGGGTTAACAGATCAGGGAAAACCAGTTTGGGTGAAAAAAAATAACTAGTATTGCAATAAGAACAAATTCAATAGAAATACTTAATCATGAAAAAACTAAAATTTAGCCTTTCAATCTTATCCCTAATGTTTGCGATGGCAGCATTTAGTCAAAGTACGCTTAGCTTACATACCGACCAGGCGAAGACCCAAATAAGCAAAGACATTTACGGGCATTTTGCAGAACACCTGGGACGCTGTATTTACGGAGGTATTTATGTCGGTGAAGATTCTGAAATTCCAAATATCAGAGGATTCCGCGATGACGTGATCGGTGCGCTGATTGACATGAAAATTCCATTATTACGATGGCCAGGAGGTTGCTTTGCCGACACGTACCATTGGAAAGACGGAATTGGACCTCGCCAACAACGCCCATCAATGGTCAATGTCCATTGGGGAGGAGTTACTGAAGACAATAGCTTCGGAACACACGAATTTCTTGATTTCTGTGATTTGATTAAAGCAGAACCATATATCAATCTGAATGTCGGCTCAGGAACTGTACAGGAAGCTTCAGAATGGGTGGAATATGTAACGTCGGCAAACATTAGTCCAATGACAGACTTACGAAAAAAGAATGGCCGTGAAGAGCCATGGGACGTAAAATACTGGGGAATTGGCAACGAGAACTGGGGCTGTGGTGGAAACATGACTCCGGAGTACTATGCTGATTTGTATAACCGCTTTGCCAGCTACTGCCGTGGTGATTTGTATAAAATTGCCGGTGGTCCAAATGTTGACGACTACAATTGGATGGAAGTTTTGATGCGCAAAACAATGCGTCATCCTCACCTGGTTCAGGGAGTTTCGCTACACAACTACACATTTACAACAGGCTGGACCGATAAAGGTCACGCAACTGATTTTGGCGAGAAAGAATGGATTGCAGTATTAAACAATACTCTAAAGATGGAAACACTGGTGAATCGTCATTCAACCATTATGGACAAATACGATCCACAAAAACGTGTCGGTTTAATTGTTGACGAATGGGGAAACTGGTTTAATGTGGAAGAAGGAACAAATCCAGGCTTTCTTTATCAACAAAATACTTTGCGCGATGCCTTGGTAGCGGGAATAAACCTCAATATTTTTAACAACCATGCCGATCGTGTTAAAATGGCAAATATTGCACAAACCGTAAACGTTTTGCAATCGGTTATTTTAACCAAAGAAGATGAAATGGTACTAACACCGACTTACTATGTGTTTAAAATGTACAGTGTTCATCAAAATGCAAAACTGATACCGGCAAACCTCGAAACAGGAACCTACGAATTAGATGGCAAATCAGTTCCTGCGGTGCATGCTTCGGCATCAACAAAAGACGATGTGGTTTCGATTACACTGTGTAACCTGAACCCGAATAAAAGCGAATCAGTCGATATAAATATAACCGGCAATGACTTTTCTTCAGCATCGGGACAAATTATTACATCTGAAAATATGAATGATCATAACGAATTTGGCAGTGAGGAATCGGTAAACATCAAAACCTTTGATGTGTCAAAACCAAAGAACGGAAAACTAACGATTGATCTTCCGTCGAAATCAGTTGTATTAGTACAAATGAAATAAAACTTACTGCTCACGATATGAAAAGGCTGTCCAATTTTGGGCAGCCTTTTTTTTTCGCTTAAGCAGTGCATCTTCGAATCAACTGTTGAGTTCCGGACAAGGTTTTTTATTATTAAACCCCATCTTAATCAATTCCATTTCGTACCCCACCCCACCAGAAAAAAACAAGCCATTCCCTTCGTATCCGTTTCAATTCTACTCATTTGTCGCAATTCTTCCACACTTCGGAGAAACTAAAAAAAACAGGTCATCTTCCGAATTCCTTTTGCACAGTTGGTTAGCTAGTGTAACCCCAACATTGCAAAATACTGGCATGGTTTTTCTCCTATATCCTGTAAAAGGTTATTACCGAATTCAGTTTAAAACGAAATAACCTTATCAAACTAAAAACAGTGATTATGAAGAAAGGAAATATTGAGACCTTGTCGATTAACACGATAAGAACCTTGGCTATGGATGCAGTACAGAAAGCTGGCTCGGGTCATCCGGGAACAGCCATGTCGCTGGCACCGGCAGCCTATGTTTTGTGGAATAATATCATGAAGTACAATCCTAAAAACCCCCACTGGTTTAACCGCGATCGGTTTGTGTTATCGAGTGGTCACGCGTCCATTATTCAATATGCTATGTTGCATCTAATCGGCTATCCGCTAACGCTGAATGATCTGAAAGACCTTCGACAGTGGGGCAGCAAAACCCCCGGGCACCCAGAATACGGACTAACCGAAGGCATTGAAACAACAACAGGACCACTGGGACAAGGATTTATGACTGCTGTGGGAATGGCCATGGCAGAAGCACACCTTGCTTCGCGATTTAATAAACCAGACGCCCCGATAATTGATCATTACGTATATGGTTTTTGCAGCGACGGAGACTTGATGGAGGGAGCTTCAAGTGAAGCCGCGTCACTGGCTGGTCATTTCGGATTGGGAAAACTGATTTTCCTTTACGACGACAACCACATCAGCATTGACGGGGACACCGAAGTAACCTACAGCGACGATGTGAAAGAACGATTCGAAGGATACCACTGGCACGTGCAGGATTTAGGTGAAAGTGCCAACGATACCGAAAAAATTACCAAGGCTTATGAGGCCGCTCAACAGGAAAAAGATAAACCCTCGCTGATAATCCTACGCACCCACATTGCTTATGGCGCACCCAATGCACAAGATACGGCAGCAGCACACGGCTCGGCGCTGGGTGAAGACGAAGTAAAAGCAACAAAAAAAGCCTATGGCTGGCCCGAGGACAAATCCTTTTATGTTCCGGAGGAAGTGGAAACGCACATGCAGAAAGCCATTGACAGAGGCGAGCAGCTTGAAAAAAAATGGCAGGCGATGTACGACCAATACCAGCAAAAACACCCGGACTTGCATGCCTTGCTGGAACAAGGGAGAGCGCTTGAACTCGATAAAGACTGGGATAAAGATATTCCAGAATTTAAGCCCGATGACGGCCCTGTGGCAACGCGTAAAGCATCGGCAAAAATCATTAATTCATTTGCTAAGAACGTTCCTTACCTGTTGGGAGGAAGTGCTGACCTGGCAGCTTCAACAAAAACATTGATGGAAGAATCGGGGTATTTTGGCAAAGGAAACTACCAGAACCGAAATATCGCCTGGGGAGTCAGAGAACACGGAATGGCAGCGGCCACTTCAGGAATGATACTTCATGGAGGACTTCGGGCTTTTGCGTCTACATTCTTCATCTTTTCCGATTATGCCCGCCCGGCGATCCGGCTGGCAGCATTGATGGAACTGCCAACCATTTATGTACTCACCCACGATTCCATTGGTCTGGGAGGCGATGGCCCCACTCACCAACCCGTGGAGCACCTGGCTTCGTTTAGAGCCATGCCCAATATTTTTGTTTTTCGTCCGGCCGACGCCAACGAAGTAGCTTACACCTGGCGAGCCGTGTTGAAGCGAAAAGAAGGTCCCTCGATGATGGTGCTAACACGGCAAAATGTCCCGATTGTGGATCGGAGCAAATATGCCTCGGCTCAAGGGGTAACGAAAGGCGCCTACGTCCTTTCGAAAGAAAAAGGCGATACGCCTGATGCCGTTCTTATGGCGACCGGTTCCGAAGTTTCGCTGGCGCTGGAAGCACAGGAAAAACTGCGCGGCATGAATATTGACTCGCGGGTAGTGAGCATGCCTTGCTGGGAGCTATTTAAGGAGCAGGACGAAGCCTACCGGAATGAAGTATTTCCGCCCAACGTGAAAGCAAGAACAGCAGTAGAAGCAGGTGCTTCACTCGGCTGGAAAGAATGGGTTGGCGACAGTGGCACCGTAGTATCGGTGGAACGTTTTGGCTCAAGTGCTCCTTATCAGGAAAACTTCAAACACTATGGCTTTACGGTTGACAATGTGATTGATCATGTAAAAAGATCAATAGAACAAAGTAAATCATGAACGTAAGGCTTGCCGCGCCGAAGAAAGAAAACAATTCAATCAGAAAAAGTAAAATAAAATATCGCTATGGAAAAGTTTGATAAACTATTGGAATATGGACAAAGCTACTGGCTTGACAACTTATCGAGAGAAATAATTACAAACGGAGAACTGGAGAACAGAATCAAAAATGAAGGTTTGAGAGGAATTACCTCTAACCCGAGTATTTTTAATAAAGCGATTTCCAGCGGTCATTTGTATGACGACCAGATAAAAGCGCTGGCCGGAAAAGGAAAGAAACCGGAAGAAATTTACGAGGCACTGGCCATCCAGGATATCCAGAAAGCCTGCGATCTGTTGCGCCCCGTGTTCGATGCATCAAACGGCGAAGATGGTTTCGTGAGTTTAGAAGTTTCGCCTTACTTGGCAAAGGAAACAGAAAAAACCAAGGCCGAAGCCCGGCGACTGTATAAAGCGGTTGACCGCCCAAACTGCATGATTAAAATACCCGGGACCCCGGAAGGAATTCCGGCTATTGAAGAAATGTTGTACGAAGGTATTAACATCAATATCACGCTGCTTTTTTCCATTGAAAGCTATGAAGCCGTTGCCAAAGCTTATTTGAAAGCTCTGGAGCGTCGGGTAGAAGAAGGCAACCCCATTGATAAAATAGCATCGGTAGCCAGTTTCTTCCTAAGCCGGATTGATGTACTTACCGATAAAATACTGATGGATGATATTATTCCCAAATCACACGGCGATAAAAAAATATTAGCAGAAAATCTGCTGGGTGAAACGGCTATTTCGAGCGCCAAAATTGCGTACCAAAGTTTTTTGAATGCATTCAGCGGCGACCGTTGGGAGAAACTGGCCTCGAAAGGCGCTCGCGTGCAACGTCCACTTTGGGCAAGTACCAGCAATAAAACCGAGGGATACAGTGACACCCGATATGTAGAGCCACTTGTCGGTCCGTTCACTGTAAACACAATGCCCGCCGAGACCATCGAAGCATTTAAAGATCATGGTAAACTTCTTCCGAACACCGTCACCGAGGATGTTAAAAAGGCTTTAAGCGTTTTTAGTGATCTTGAAAAAATTGAACTCAATTTAGACCACATCACTGATCAACTGGTGAAAGAAGGTATCGAAAAATTCACCGACCCGTTTGACAGCTTACTCAAAAGCATTGAAGAAGAAGCAAATTAGAACTTAGCGTAGGTGAATTATTACTTGAATTATCAGGAGAAAATACTCAACATAACGGTTTAATACAACTATGGAAAAATATGATTTTGGATTGATATGATTCAGGCGCAACGCGATTATTTTGGTTCTCACTCCTACCAAAAAATATCGGGTCTCAACAGACACCAAACCCGGAGGGAACATGGTTTAGCTATCGCGGTATCTGAATGGCTTGGCTTTTCACCTGGCTGGCTGTCCGCAACCCATCCGTTGTCCTTCACTCAAAGCGAACAACTATGATAGAAATATTATTAAAAAATAAGGAATGTTTGACTTTTCAAGCCGTTAGCGACATTTCGTCTTCCAAGCTCGACTTTCATTTAATGCAGTTTCATGATTCCACGGATGCTGAATTGGATTGGCTGTCGGAGAACTATGGGCTCGACTTCACAATCATGAAAAATTATGAAGACATTGAAATTAGTTCTCACTTTTTAGAAACCACCAACCAGGCTTCATTCCATTTTTCCATTCCCTACCTGGATCGTGAAAAGAAAATGGTTGAAGAGCCTGTTTTTATCATTGTCACGAAGGATGGCGTTTTCCTGTTTTCAAGTTGCAAGCTGGATACGGTTTTTAACGAAGCTTATTCCAACAAGATCAGATCCATCCAGGAATCATCGGATACTGAACGTATCTTTAAATTCCAGTTTGAGTTCATTTCAGACTATTTCGCAGATATTACTGAACATCAATCGAAAAAAATTAAAACACTTGCAAGCAGAATTTTAATCGAAAAAGAGTTTTCGAAGGAAGAGCTGGATGTCATTACGACCTACAATTTCAACAACCTGTTAATCAAAGAGGCACTGTTGGAAACCTCCAGGATTTTCACATTGTATATGAAGAGCAATTGGGAACAAACAACCAGAATAAAAGAAAGTGTTTCTGTTGAATTGAACGACTTGTCGGCTGTTTCCGACTATATCCATTTTAATTTCGAGCGTCTGGACGATTTAAAAGAAAACGTATCGAATAAGATTGATTTAGAGCAAAACCATATTTTTAAAATGCTCACAGTGGTTACCGTGTGTATTTCTCTACCAACCTTTATAGCAGGTGTCTACGGAATGAACTTTGAAACGATGCCTGAACTTGAATTGGCTTATGGCTATCCAATCGCTCTGGTGGCTATGATCCTATCGGCCCTGTTGCCTTTTATCTACTTCAAAAAGAAAAAATGGTTGAAGCAGTAGCCCCCGCTGGCGCGGCTCTGTGACCCGGGTCTTGCTTTGAAAAAGCAAAAGTAACCTGTGGGTCAAACAATGACAACTTCAGGTCGTGCAATGGCAGCTTTATCTGCAACAACGCCTATTTCAAGTGAAACAATAACCAGTTCGCCTCCTGCTCCCGAGCGAATCTTTTCGCGTGGTTTTGTTTCACTGTCACGACACAACATTCCCAACTTTGTTTACATGAAGTTCGGCTAAAAACCGCTTTCGTTCGGTTCTGAACCGAATGAGTTCTGTTTAGAACCGCTTTCGATCGGTCTTGAACCGAATGAATTCAGCAATTTGCCTAACTCAGTCACCCGAAAACCGAATGAATTCACCTCAAAGGTGAACTAGTTCGGTTTGGAACCGCTTTAATTCCCCTTTTTACCGAACTCGCGCATCTCCGGGGTGAGTGAATGCTATATTGAACTCCGCGAGTTCGGTTTTGAAGTGGGGGGGGGTACTTCGGAAGTGGGGGCCCCCACTTCCGAAGTACCCTAAAAACAGACCTGATTTTGTACAACTGAACATAGGCTATCGAATTACAAGAAGTGATGTAATTTCAATAGAACTAAAAACCTGGAAATATGGTTGACCTCTTGGCATTCCTTACGGAAAATCATATGAATCACCTGATGAAAAATTTCCGGGTTATATTCGTGAATATGGCTTTGCACTTGCGTATCAGAAATTTGTATGGAAAGGACTTTACGCTGGTGTTCACGTAATGAACGCTTGGCAAACCTTTGCGGACGACAGCGGTAACAAGGTTGATAATGGTTTTCAGATTTTCAACACGTACAGAGTTGGTTACCACTTCAAACTTTTTAATGACCGATTTTTTATAGAACCATCAATTGCCATAACTCAACGTCCATACCACACAAAAATGCCCGATTCATTTAAGCAAGTTGACGATAGGTGGTCAAAGTTCTTTATTGGAGAACCAGGACTGCATTTTGGATCTAATTTTTAAGGAGATTGATTGGTTTCACAAAGTCATCGAAAACAAATCCGTACTCGGCTTATAGCAATTAATGAATATATTCTTTAACGATTTCTTCATCGGTCAGCTGCGACCCAGAAACCGTCATTGCTGTTTCAATTATTGCTAAGTGAGAATATGCCTGTGGGAAATTTCCAAGCATCCGCTTGGTTTTAAAATCAAGATCCTCACTAAACAACCCCAAATGGTTTGAATACCCCAGCAGTTGATGGAATTTCTTGATGGCTTCTTCCTTCCTTCCTATTTTAAAAAGGGCATTGGTTAGCCAAAAAGAACAAATAGTAAAAGCCGATTTTGGTGTTCCAAAATCATCCTGATTGCGGTAGCGGTACATCAGGCCATCCTGTTCCAGATCCTCTTGAATAGCCAGTACAGTAGTCACATACTTCTGATCGGTTGCATTAATAAAACCATACGATTCCATCAGCAAAACCGAAGCATCCAAGTCCTTGGATCCGTACGCTTGCGTAAAGGCCTGCCGTTCTTCGTTCCAGGCCTTTTTCATAATGTCATTGTGAATTTTATCCCTCAACACGGACCACTTCTTGACATACAGTCCGCGCTGCAGGAGTGTCGCAATTTTAACAGCACGGTCAAGCGCAGTCCAACATAGCACCTTGCTAAAGGTGAAATGTTTATTTTCACTTCTGATTTCCCAAATCCCACGATCAGGCTTTCTCCAATTGTTTTCTACAACTTTAATAATGTTGCGCACAATGGTCCAAAGGTCTTCGCTGTGCTCCAGGGTAATGTCATAAATCTCAAGTTGCTGATAAATCACATCCAGTAAAATACCATAAATATCATTTTGCTTTTGTCGGTATGCAGCATTTCCAATCCGCACAGGAACTGATCCTTCATACCCTTCAATATGCGATAATTCGTACTCTTTCAATTTCTTTTCTCCGTTAATCCCATACATGATTTGCATCTTCTCATCCTTGTCCGGAAGTATGTCGATGATAAAACGAAGATATTGATTGGCCAGTTTATAATGTCCCAGAGAAGTCATGATTTTAACAACCATTGAGCCATCGCGAATCCAGCAAAATCGATAATCCCAGTTTCGCTCCTCTCCAATAGTCTCTGGCAGAGAGGTCGTTAACGCCGCCAGGATAGCGCCGCTCTTAGCATAGCTCAACATTTTCAACGTCAACGCACTGCGCGCTATAATCTCATTGTAAACACGGAACGAGGTGGTCCGTTCAACCCAATTTAGCCAATAAACTTTGGTTCGTTCCAATTTCAGTTTTGCCCGTCGGGTATCTTGTGGAAGTAACTTTTGATTATAGCTTAACAGGCAATATTCATCCTTTATCAACCGGATTGACTTTTGCTCCAAAATATCCGGATAATCAAAGCTAGAGTAAAAATATAAGGAATCGTAAGTTCCGTTGGATGTGTGTGATTTGATGTAACAATTTCCATTTTTCTCGTTCTCACATCCTTGTTCTACGAAATTAGTGGTCTCATTTTTCCCATATTCCAACTTCGGATCGTACAAAACTTTAAATGATGGCTCACCTTCAATCCATTTAAAATAGCGAACAATATCGGGTGGAGTATAATGCCCTCCGCTATTGGGATTTTCATACCTTGGCATAAAGTCTCGCACTTCAAATACCCCATCTTCGCATTGAAACCGCGTTTTTAAGATGTTCGTTCGCGGAATGTAACTCTGAGTAATATTCTCAGGTTTATCCGGGATAACTTTAAAGCTTCCTCCCTTGTTCTCATCCAATAAATTTGCGAAAACCGAAGAGGAATCAAATTGTGGCAAACAAAGCCAGTCAACCGATCCATCTTCTGAAACCAAAGCAGCACTTCTGCAATTTCCAATAACCCCGTAATTCAAATTTTTCATAAACCAATGTTAAACATCATCAAAAAGGATGGATTTAATTCCAAAATATTTTGATAACTTGAGAAAATAAAACAACCTTTAAAGTAGCTAGAAGCACTCAGAAAGGCTAATTGAGCCGCTAATATAAATTTTATAAGCGGAAATGTCTCAAATATGAGTCAAGAACATCCGCTTCTTTACATTCGGGTTCAATAATTTCAATTTCACAACAATTAATTAAGAAATGTGTTGATTAATAGTAAGAAAACATCAATCAGATAGCAACAAATAGACCCAAATAAAAACTGTTATGAGCAAAATTCACATCGTATCAAACCGATTGCCACTAAGTATAAAAAGAGAAGAAGAATCATTTGAACTATCTCCAAGCGTAGGAGGATTAGCTACCGGAATGAGATCCATCTATAAAGAATATGGAGGAAAATGGATTGGTTGGCCCGGCTTAGCAAAAGATGACCTGACAGAAGACGAGATTGTTGAGATCGACGACAAACTGGTTACCGAAGACTGCCTTGCCGTTCATTTAAGCAAAGAAGAAATCAATCTCTATTATGAAGGCTTTAGCAATAATGTTATCTGGCCTCTCTTTCATTACTTCGCACAGTTTTGCGATTATAATCCAGACTACTGGGAAGCCTACAAAAAAGTCAACCATAAGTTTGCACAAAAAGCACTTGAAACCGTAGATGATGGTGACATTGTCTGGATTCACGACTACCAGCTGCTTTTGGTTCCCGAAATGATCAAGTCAGTTAAACCAAATGTCACAATCGGTTTTTTTCTTCACATACCATTTCCTTCATTCGAAGTTTTCCGGATTTTACCCTGGCGTAATGAGTTAATTAAAGGAATGCTTGGGTCTGACCTGATTGGGTTTCACACTTATGATTACGAACGACATTTTTTCAGTTCCGTGAGGCGGTTGCTGGGCCACGAAATCTCGTTCAACGAGATTCATCTTGAAGACCGGATTATTTTGGCAGATGCTTTTCCAATGGGAATTGACTACGATAAATTTGAAAATTTGGCCAAGGACATTACTCATAAATCACTGCAAGAAAAGTCAGAGCTCCATCGAGAGTTAGAAAAATATTTTCTGGTATCGCCCGACCGAAAGCTAATTTTATCGATAGATCGACTGGATTATACCAAGGGAATTCCAAACAGACTGCATGCTTTTGAAAAATTTCTGAATAAATATCCTGAATTCCGGAATCAGGTTTCGCTCATCATGCTGGTTGTTCCTTCGCGCGACGAAGTAGAGCAATACAAACTACTAAAAAGTGAAATTGATGAGCTTGTTGGACGGATTAATGGCCAATACGGCGATGTGAACTACACTCCAGTCTGGTATTTCTATCGTTCGCTACCGTTTGAAAACCTGATTGAACTGTACAGCACTTCCGATGTGGCATTAATTACACCGGTGCGCGACGGAATGAACCTGGTTGCGAAAGAATATATTGCGTGCAGAGTGAATCAAAGTGGCGTGTTGGTTATTAGCGAGATGGCAGGAGCGGTGAAAGAATTGGGTGAAGCAATCATCATCAATCCGAACAACGAAGATGAAATTGCAGACAGCATTAACCAAGCATTAACGATGCCATTGGACGAGCAACGAAGGAGAATGAAATACTTACAAGCGCGAATTCGAAGGTACGATGTATTTAAATGGTCAGGTGAATTTATAAAAGGCTTGAAAAAAGTTGAAGGAATTCAACAGCACTTTCTGGCAAAAAGAATTACCCCAAGTTTAAGCAAAGAATTGGTTGAAAAATTTGCTTCAGCAAAAAAACGCGCCATATTTCTCGATTACGATGGAACGCTCGTTGGGTTTAATAACGATCCACAAGCAGCAAGTCCCGATGAAGAGTTGCACAAATTAATTACCAAGTTGGAAGAGAATGAAAAAAACACCGTCACTATAATTAGCGGACGCGACCGGGAAACACTTGAAAAATGGTTGGGAAATCACAAGGTTAATTTAATTGTTGAACATGGGGTTTGGCTGAAGAAAATAGGTGAAGACTGGAAGATGCTCGACAATATAAATAGCACTTGGAAACCAACGATTCGTCCTATACTGGAGAACTTTGTTGACCGAACACCTGGAACTTTTATCGAAGAAAAAAATTACTCGCTGGTATGGCACTACCGAAACTCGGAGCCGGAACAAGGAGAACTGAGAGCCAACGAATTGAAAGATGAGCTTCGGAACATGATTGCCAACCATAATCTGGAAATTATGGAAGGAAATAAAGTAATTGAAGTAAAAGCCGGCGGAATAAACAAAGGCATCGCAGCTCAACGCTTTTTAGGAGATGACGACTACGACTTTATTCTTGCTATGGGTGACGACTGGACCGATGAGTACATGTTCCGCGAGCTTCCTGAATCGGCCTATACCATAAAAGTCGGGTTGAAAAAAACAGAAGCTTCCTACAAAGTGGAGTCTGTAAAATCAGTACGCAACTTACTGAAATCATTGGGAGCTGAATAACAAAAAATAATTTCGTCGTTTTTTTAAGAAAATGGTGTAGTTTTAAGCTTTCAGATAAAGTTATGATGAAACGAGCACGTAAAATATTCACACACAGAAGCATGATTGTTTAAAGCGAGTTCCATGTGTTGCAAAAAATAAACACTTATAAACAGATGAAAATTATTTTAATGCTGCTCGTCTTAGTATTCCTGAAAACAGGTTATGCACAGGACACCATCAACCAGACAGACGAAAAAGGACAAAAGCAAGGTTTCTGGATGAAACAATTGCCCAATGGCACCAAAATCTACGAAGGAAATTTTAAAAATGATAAGCCCGTTGGTGAGTTTAAACGCTATCATACCAGCGGGCTTTTAAAAGCTAAATTATTCTATCCTGAGAAATCGGATACGGTAAAAGCTGAGCTATATGACCTTAAAGGGAAATTGATGGCTGAAGGCCACTATTTGGGACAGCTGAAAATTGGCCACTGGAAATTCTTTCAAAAAGGGCAACTGGTTTCTGAAGAAGAATACCTGAACAACCTGAAACATGGCCTTTCAAAAACCTACTACCCAACCGGTGAACTTTTTGAACAGACATCGTTTAAATATGATTTGAGAGATGGTGTTTACCGTGCTTATTTCAAAAATGGCATACCTTACATGGAGTGCATGATGAAAAATGCCAAACGAGACGGCACGTGTAAAATTTATTACCAAAACGGAGAACTTGAACTGGATGCTTTCTATACAAAAGGCTTACGCAACAAAGAGTGGAATTATTATCATCCAAACGGCGATTTTTCGCATACGCTTATTTACGACATGGGAATCCTGATGAATCCAATGGTTTTAGATAGTATTCAGCAATTAAAGTTCAACGAGTTGGAGAAAAATAAAAGTAAATTGGTTGATCCCGAAAAATTCATGAACGATCCAATGCAATACATGCAAAAGAATAATATTCTTCCACGGTAATCGATTGGTGTTACCTGACAACCTCAAATTTGCCTGACTGTAACTAAATTGAAAGACACCGATGTTAAAATCCTGTTTGTTTATTGCTTCCCTAATCATGCTGACAGGAAACCTAGTGGCTCAAAATGAAGTCGAAAACTTCTACTGGGTACAATTTAAAGACAAATTGGGAACAGTTTTTAGCATCAATCAGCCGGAACAATTTTTGTCGCCGCGCGCAATTGAACGTCGCCAAAAACAAAACATCGCGCTTGATGAACGTGATTTGCCGGTGTCGGACAACTACCTCCAACAGCTGCAAGAGCAGGGAGCAGAAATCATTCATACATCGAAATGGCTGAATGGAGCAACCATTCGAGCAACCAAATCCGTTTACGAACAAATCAGGCAGAACCTGAATTTCATTGCCTTTTCAGAACTCACCAAGCCCGGTGTTTTCTTGAAATCAGCTCGCAATAAATTTCAAACCGAGTATCAACTCAATAATATTAATACCACTGACTACGGTTCTTCCTACCACCAACTGCGACTATTTAACGGACAACTGCTGCATGCACTCGGCTATCAGGGCGAAGGCATGCATATTGCTGTTTTAGATGCCGGCTTTTATAAAGTCGATGAGTTGCGAGCGTTCGAGCAACTGTGGTTCGAAAACCGAATACTGGGAACCAAAGATTTTGTCGATCCCGGAGGTGATGTTTTTCTGGCACACACCCATGGTACGAATGTACTTTCAACAATGGGAGGATATGTCAAAAATGAATTAATTGGAACCGCTCCCGAAGCATCTTACTATTTGCTGCGCAGCGAAGATGGAGCGACCGAATACCTGATTGAAGAAAACAATTGGGTAGCAGCTGCAGAATGGGCTGACAGTGCCGGCTGCGACATCATTAATTCTTCGCTGGGTTATACAACCTTTGATGACCCGAATATGAATCACAGCTATGCTGAAATGGACGGAAGCACCACCCGAATTACTAAAGCAGCAAACATTGCGGTAGAAAAAGGCATGCTGGTATTTTCCAGCGCAGGAAACGAAGCTGATAATCCATGGAAATACCTGGTTGCCCCTTCGGATGGAGACTTGATAATTGGTGTTGGGGCAGTTAATAACGATAGCATTTGGGCTCCGTTTAGCTCTTTAGGTCCAAGTGCCGATGGCGACGTAAAACCCAACTTAGCAGCAGTTGGCTGGGGAACCATTCTGCAAAAAACGGATGGAAGTATCGGCCCTTCAAATGGCACTTCTTTCGCATCGCCGGTGCTGGCCGGAATGGCGGCCTGCTTGTGGCAGGCACACCCCGATGCAACCAACCTGGAAATAAAAGAAGCACTTGAAAAAAGTGCCTCTCAATACGCATCTCCCAACGACACGTTGGGCTATGGAATACCTAATTTTCAGTTGGCTAATTTATTTCTTCGTCCAGCCAATCCGCGTGCTAAAATCGACAACTGGACAGCTTTACCAAATCCTTTTCGTGAGGGCGTTTATTTATTCCAGACCACTCCACAACCGACAGGTGAAATCACCATCAGCCTATTTTCGGCTCTTGGTAATTGCCTTTACAAACAAGTTTTTCAATATGCGCCTTCTATTTTTATACCGAATTTGGCTAACTTGCCTGCCGGATTAATTCTACTTAAAATTGAAACAAATACCGACAGTACGGTAATCAAACTGATAAAGGTCAATTAGAGTATGGCGGCTGCACAACTCACTCTTTCGGAACTCAACAACCAAATAAAAGAGCAACTGGACGATGCTTTTCCTAACCTGCTTTGGATAAAAGCTGAGATCAGCGAGCTTAATCAGAATCGTACCGGCCATTGCTATCTGGAATTGGTTGACATTGATGAGGCCACAAAGAATATAGTCGCTCGTTGTCGGGCAACCATTTGGTCGTACACGTTTCGCATGCTGAAACCGTTCTTTGAAACCACAACGGGACAGGCCTTTTCCGAAGGGTTAAAAGTACTCGTTAGTGCCAAGGTGGAGTTTCACCCGCTGTACGGATTGAGCCTGAATATTCGGGATATTGATCCCACCTACACGATGGGCGACATGGCTCGCAAGCGACGTGAAATCCTGCTTCAGCTCGAAGAGGATGGAGTGGTGGATATGAATAAGGAGCTTGAACTTCCGCTGGTGCCTCAGCGAATTGCGATTGTTTCGTCACCAACAGCAGCCGGGCTGCAAGACTTCCGGGATCAGCTGGCCAACAACGCCTACAACATTCATTTTTATACCAAGCTGTTTCCCGCAATCATGCAAGGGAAAGATGCAGCTGCTTCCATCATCATCGCGTTGGAGCAAGTGTTTGAATATGAAGATTTTTTTGATGTGGTGGTCATTATCCGTGGTGGAGGGGCACAAATTGATTTGGCCAGTTTCGATCATTACGAATTAGCCTATCACATCACCCAATTGCCAATCCCTGTGCTAACGGGAATTGGGCACGACAAAGATGAAACAGCCGTTGATTTAGTAGCTCACACGAAGCTGAAAACCCCAACAGCCGTAGCTGAATTTTTGATAAGTGGAGCGGCAGCCTTCGAGCAGATGCTGGACGAAATGAAAGAACGGTTCGTAGAGCAGGTTGAAGATCGGCTTCATACAGAAAAAGAATTTTTGAAAAGCTCGATGCAAAAATTAACTCAGGGAGTGCGCGAATTGGTTAGCGAGGAAAATAATCGATTTAACCTGACGAATTTCAGACTTGAAAAATCGATACCTGCATTTCTCGGAGCAAAAACGCAGCAGCTACAAGATCATAAACATCTGATTGAAAAATTAGGAACCGGTCGCATTAATGAGCAAAACCATCAATTGAGCCGTAAATTGGACAACCTCCAATTTTTCATGCAACGGCAGTTCAGAATTAAACGTAACCAGTTGACCCAATCGCACGAGCTTTTTAAGATTCGTCTTAAGAACACTTTGAAGGAAGAAGAAAACAAACTGACTAACTTTGAAGGAAAAGTTCGTTTGATGGATCCTAAAAGTGTATTGAAACGAGGATACAGTTTAACTTATAGCGGAGGCCATTTAATCAAGTCGACTAAGCAATTATCAGATGGCGATGAGATAGAAACCCAATTATCAGACGGAAAAGTAAAAAGTAAAATCACGAAAAAATAAGAGCTATGGCAGCAAAAAAACCAACCTATCAGGAAGCAGTGAACGAGATAGATGAGATTCTTGAAAAAATTGAAAATGAAGAACTCGATGTGGATGAATTGTCAACCAAAGTAAAAAGAGTATCGACACTCATTAAGCTTTGCAAAGACAAGCTTCACAAAACGGAGACCGAGGTTGAGAATATTCTAAAAGAAATGGAGGACTAATCCCCAATCGTCCATTTCCAGAAAAAACAAAGGCTCTCAATAATTGAGAACCCCTGTTGAGAAAAACACCTATTACTTATTATTGGAGATTTATTTCCACCCCCTGAAACCACCTGCAATTAAGGATAATAACAGAAGGACAATAAAAATGTAAAAGACTATTTTTGCAATTTCAGCTGCTCCGGCCGCAATTCCTCCAAAACCAAACAATGCAGCAACTAATGCAACTAATAAAAAGAGAATAACTAAACGTAACATAAATAATTTTTTAAAGTGATTTTAAAATCTAAGTCCTGCATATACTTGAATGACAGAGTTTTTTGCGTCTCCAAGCACGTCATAAGAGAGTTCATCATCCTTCGCTACTTGCGTTAATCCAAGATTGTAGTTAAACCCAAGTATCAAAGCATCCAGGTTAAATCCCAGTCCAAGGGAAACACCATAATCCAACGATTTGAAGCGATCGCGGTCGATTTCATCTTCAGAATCAATTTCCCAAAAATCAAGAACGTCAGCATCTGTATCAACATTGGCATTTACCAAATAAGCAACATAAGGCCCAAACTGAAATTCAAAATCTTCGGCGAGATTAAAAACCAGCTTTACGGGTAATTCAAGATAGTTGAGATTGAACTTGCTATCGCCATCAGCCAAAGCACTTTCATCATAATTTAGCTTCATGCCTTTTCCTGAATACAGCAACTCGGGCTGAAGAGAAAACGACCTACCAAGAGGTATTTTATTATATACTCCGGCATGAAAACCGACTTTAAGGTTTTTATCATTATTCCCATCAGTAGTTAAACTCGAAAGGTTAATACCACCTTTAAACCCGGCCGTAGACTCTTGTCCTACAGCAACGGTACTTACCAGCAAACAAAAGATGCTGGACAATAAAACATATTTTTTCATCATCTATTCTATTTTTTGATTTGTGTTTATTCTATTCCTCCAGCTCGCCAATATCTCCTCTTTTCGCGGCCCTTTTCAGCTTATCATTAGCGAAAATAGCAACCTCAACACGGCGATTTAATCGACGCCCTTCCTCCGTGGCATTATCTGCAATTGGCTGTGACTCTCCATATCCCACCTGAGTAACTCTGGTATCACTAACTCCAAGACTCAATAGCAAATCTCCAACGGATGCAGCCCGCTGTTCCGACAGCTGCTGATTATATTCCTCGGTTCCACGATCATCAGTATGACCCTCAATTAAAATTTCTGTATCATCATACTTCTTGAGCGTCTCTGCCAACTCCCGAATATTAGCCTTAGATGCTTCAGTCAATTTCGCTGAATCAAAACCGAAAAGAATCCCGGAATCAAAGGTTATTTTAATCCCCTCGCCAATACGTGTTATCGTAGCGCCTTCAAGGTCTTCCTGAAGTTCTTCAGCCTGCTTGTCCATATAATTTCCAACTAATGCACCTGCAGTACCTCCAATAACGGCACCTAATATGGCCCCTTTTGCGGTATTGTCAGATCCGGAACCGATTACTCCTCCAATAGCTCCTCCTGCTCCAGCTCCTATTGCTCCTCCTTTAAGTGTTCTTGAACTATTACACGAAGCAAAAATGATTATGATTGCAAGCATTAATGAAAATGTTGTCTTTTTTCTAACTCCAATTGTTTTCATGGTGTTTACAGTTTTTGATTTGTTGGTTATCTATTATCAAATAATTGTGCCAGCTCAGCCTTCGCCAATACAACAAAACAATAATCAACTGATTTTCTATCACTTACTAATCCAATGATGTATTTTCAATGAATTAGACTTGCTCCCTGAGTTGAATAGTTTCCTACTCAACGTGAGGTTCATTATCTACACATTCAACAATTAGCAGGTTGTGCAAAACCCTTCGACAAACCCCTCATCTTTCTTTACTTCAAGTCATTACACATTTTATAATATCTTAGGTACGTTTTTGGCTAACACCCAAACAGAACTTTAATACATATGTTATGAAAAAAAATATCTTGATAGTCGCACTAATCTTGTTTATGTCCGGATCAGCCATGGCGCAATACGATTTTGCAGTTGGAGTGCGATCAGGAGGAACATCAGGATTGACACTCAAAAAAAATTATGGCCCTTCCGCAATTGAAGGAATAGTTGGATTTTGGCATGACGGATTAAGCCTTACCGCTCTTTGGGAAAAAAATCGGATGGCTTTTAATGAACCCGGTTTGTTTTGGTATTATGGAGTTGGAGGACACGTTTCTATTTATGGCGACGACTTTGACGGGCGCGGTGGCCCAGCCTGGTACAAACACCCTCATGGCGATGATGACGGAGACCTTGGATTAGGAGTTGATGGGATTGTTGGCCTGGAGTATAAAATTCCTCAAGCACCCATTGCATTTAGTCTCGACTTCAAACCTTATCTGGAAGTTGTAACCGACGGTGGTGCCTTTTTTGCCATTGACCCGGGACTTGGAATCAAAGTCGCATTTTAAAAGAAACACAACCCGAATATTACTATTAAAAGCTGAATGAAAGATATTCTACCCGGGTTTATATTTAGGACACCAACGCATGGAACTCGCAAATAACCTTCCTCCTGTTTGAGCAAAATTTTGAACATAGTCGTTTCATCTTCTTCGTTTCTGTCGATTGCTTAAGAAGACCAGTTGAGATATCCTAATCTCTTCAATTCTTCTACCCCATGGGTTAAATAGGTTTTACCATGGCTAATAACATATAAATCATTGCAGATTTCAGTTACATGCTTATATAAATGATCAGTTACAATAAATCCCTTGTGCTTTCTTTCAGATGACATTATCTTTTTTATTGATTCGACATGTACAGGCATGATTTGCGAAAATGGTTCATCGAGCATACAGACTTTCGTTTTTGATTTTAGAATTACGTACACTTCGACTAATCGTTGTTCGCCTCCTGATAACTTCCCAAATCGTGATCGGTAATATTTTTTAAACTCAGGAAAATCAATGATGAAACTGTTAAAGTCGAGATTGAAATCTTTAAAGATTCTTTTGATAGTCAAACTTTTTGGAGTGAACGAAAACTGGGGAAGGTATCTGAAGTCAGCAGGATTCCGATAGCTTTCATAGAGCACTCGTCCGTCCAATCGAATCGATTTATCATTAATGGCAATTTCACCAAAAATTACATTAAGCAAACAGGTTTTACCCGATCCATTTAAACCTAGCAAACCAGTAATTTTTCCGGTTTCGCATTTGATGTAAACATCTTGCAAAACTCTTTTAGACCCAAACTCTAAAATAATACTATCAACTTCAAGTAAATGACTCATCTTAATTTACCAGTTAGAATCATCAGCACAAAGAAAATTATAAAATCCATCGATAACGTCGTAGTCCATAGCACCCGCGCTGAGACTCCTAAATTTTTATAATAGTAGATTTCATCTTTCTTGTAGTTTTTGACTACGTAATAAAAGGCGCCTAATGTAATGATCTTGAACCAAAAAAGCGGGGTAATCGTACCCAAGCCATGCACAAATAATATAGACACACATGCCACGGTTATTAAGAAACTAACAAAGAAGAAAGAACTATAAAAGGTTAGGATTAATCTTAGTGTCCTCATTAATTCGAATTAAATTACGCATTTTCGAAACAGAAAAATAAAATTTGGTCTCATCGAATAAATAAGAAACGTAGTACTTACAATATTATTATCATAACAAATCACTTCGAGCTTCTTATTTATCAACCACTCGTTTCTGAGTAAGTTGTTTCAAACTATACTATTTCTAAATTGAATTTGCCAAATTCTCTTGCCATCATAAAAACAGTTGCTAATTTTGTTGGGACCTCTTTTTTAGCTCGAACAAATATGAAAAACTTCTTTGTGAAATCGCACGGCTTAGGCAACGACTATATCGTGATGAACAGTCAGGATATCACTTTTGATATGAGTGTTCCGAATATAAAAACCGTTTGCGATGTGCACTATGGCATTGGATCGGATGGTATTTTATTGTTGACCAATAGCAATAAAGCTGACTTTGGCTTGCGCATTTTAAACCCGGATGGTTCGGAGGCGGAGAAGAGTGGCAATGGCTTACGTATTTTTGCAAAATATTTGTACGATTACGGACACACCAAAAGTAAGTCGTTTAGCATTGACACGCTCGGAGGAGTGGTTACAGCCGAAGTTATTGAAACCAGACACAACAAAGCCCGCATGATTAAAGTGGATATGGGCAAAGCCATTTTTGAAGCTGATAAAATTCCGGTAATAAGTGATCAAAATGAGTGCATCGACCAGGAATTACAACTGAAAGATAAGACCTATTTAATCAACTGTGTGTCGGTGGGCAATCCGCATTGCGTGATTCTGAAAGATGAACTGTCGGAAGCAGAGATCAAACAATACGGCTCGGAGATTGAAAATCATCCTAAATTCCCGAACCGCATCAACCTTCAATTTGCAAAGGTACTATCGCCCAATGAAGTGGAGATCCGAATCTGGGAGCGGGGTGCCGGATATACGCTGGCCTCAGGAAGTTCATCGAGCGCGGTAGCTGCTATGATGGTGAAAAAAGGCCTGGCCAACCGTAAGATTACCATGAAGATGCCGGGCGGTGAATTGAAACTGGAGATTGCCGAAGACTGGGAGATTCAAATGATCGGTGAAGTGAGGGAAATAGCCAGCGGCTATTTAAGTCAGGAGCTTCTTAATGATCTGATCTAAATGATAGCGGGACGACCTTTGCCTGTTTAACGGTTGTCAATCCAATAAGCTAATCGGCACAATTCTGCATCAACTGTTGGTTAACAATGCAGCCTTGTTAAACAGATTTATTCTAAATAGTCCTGCCAAAATTGTATCTTTGCGCATCGCAAAAAAACAAATAAATTTATGTTGGAGAAGAAATTACCATTTGACAAAGAACAATTAGAACAGATTATCGAAAAACACCCAACCCCCTTTCATATCTATGATGAAAAAGGGATGTTGGATTACGCAGAAAAATTCGTCGATGCCTTTTCGTGGAACGAAGGTTTCAAGGAGTACTACGCAATAAAAGCAGCTCCAAACCCCTTCCTGATGAAGTTACTGCACAAGCAAGGCTTTGGGATCGACTGTAGCTCGATGGCCGAGTTATTGCTGGCTGAAAAAATTGGCATGCGTGGCGAAGAAATCATGTTCACCTCCAACGATACGCCGGCCGAAGAATACCAGAAAGCCATGGAGCTTGGAGCTGTTATCAACCTGGACGATATTAAACACATCGAATTTCTGGAACAACATGCAGGACTTCCCGAGCTGGTTAGCTTCCGTTATAATCCCGGAGCACTGAAAGGTGGAAACATCATCATTGGAAACCCCGAAGATTCGAAATACGGTTTTACCCGCGAGCAATTGCTTGAAGGTTATAAAATACTGAAAGCAAAAGGCGTAAAGCGCTTTGGAATTCACACCATGGTGGCTTCGAACGAGCTGGATGCGGACTATTTTGTTGAAACCGCTGAGATCGTTTTTGACGTGATTGTTGACGTTGCCAAAGAGCTGGATATCAAATTTGAATTTGCCAACCTGGGAGGCGGAATTGGTATTCCATACAAAAACGAACACAAGCCGGTAAACCTAAAAAAGGTGAGCAAAGGCATCAAAAAGTTATACGAAAAAATGATTGTCGGCAATGGTCTTGATCCATTAAAAATTTACTTTGAATCGGGTCGTGCCATTACCGGACCATTCGGATTTTTGGTTTCCAGAGTGTTGCACATTAAAGAAACTTATAAAAAATACGCCGGCTTAGATTCCTGCATGGCAAACCTGATGCGCCCGGCATTGTACGGAGCTCACCACCACATAACGGTTATGGGTAAAGAGAATGCTCCGCACAGCCAGCTTTACGACGTTACCGGCTCGCTTTGCGAAAATAACGACAAGTTTGCGATCAACCGATTGCTCCCTGAAATTAACCCGAATGATCTGGTCGTTATTCACGATACCGGAGCACATGGCCATTCGATGGGATTCAACTACAACGGCAAATTACGTTCGGCTGAATTGTTGCTACGCGAAAACGGCGAGGTGGTCGAAATCCGAAGAGCTGAAACTTACGATGATTTGTACGCGACTGTAGATTTTGACGCGGCCAACAAGTTTGAATAATAAAGAACCCAGATAGCATGAAAAACCGGGAATATTCGTATTTCCGGCTTTTTTATGACTTAAAATTACCACCCGGTTTTGTATTTTTGAGGTGAACACAATTTAAAAACGACATCATGCACAACGACATCAAAAACGCGCTTGAAGTGCTTCACTCCGGCGGAATTATTCTCTACCCAACCGACACCATCTGGGGAATTGGCTGCGATGCCACCAACGAAGAAGCGGTGCAAAAAATTTATCAACTGAAGGAACGCGAAGACTCCAAAAGCATGCTGGTGCTGATGGAAAACATGAATTTTCTGAGTCGTTATGTGGAAGAAGTACCGGAGATCGCCTTAGACTTGATTGAAGTCACCGAAAAGCCCATGACCATCATTTACCCGGGAGCCAAAAATCTGGCTAAAAACCTCATGGCACAGGACGGCAGTATTGGTATTCGTATTACCTCCGAAGAGTTTACCCGACAGCTGATTCAACGCTTTAAGAAGCCCATCGTGTCGACATCAGCCAACATCAGCGGTGAACCCTCTCCTACCTTTTTTGATGAAATTATTCCTGAAATTAAAGACGCAGTTGATTACGTGGTGGAATACCGACAGGACGACATTAGCCCGAAAGAACCATCCAGCATTATTAAGTTGGGAACCAGTGGTGAAATTGAAATTTTGAGAAAATAAGACCAAAGCTTGGGACTACACGCTGCTTAAAGCTCTATTTCTTGTAAGCCGTTTTTTATCTAAACTGATTTGGTCTTATTCCTTGGGCAGCCAATCGTGCTATTTCTGCAATTCTCTTCTTTCTTGTTTCCATTCTTTTAGCAATGACAACCCAATGCAACATTGATTTTTTAATTGATTTTGACTGGCTCTGAAAAAATTCCATTGAACGTTCATTTTGATTCAATGCGATCCTTAAATCCTCCGGAATAATCAATTTTTCGATATCATCCATTAGCGTCCAGGTTCCATTTTCTTTAGCAGTTGCTATGCTGTCAAAACCTGCTTCCGTCATTCGGTTGTTTTGGATGAGTTTGGCAACTTTGTCTTTATTTATTTTTGACCAGGTACTAGTCGATTTTCTTCTGCTGAAATACTGCATGTACCTTTCTTTGTCAATGGTCTTTTTAGTACTATCGATCCACCCAAAGCAAAGTGCTTCATCAACTGCTTCACTCCAACTAATAGAGGCCACTTTTGTTGATGACTTATAATAAACAAGCCAAACAGCCTGTTTTGACTGATGATTTTGCTTTAACCACTTTCGCCAATCGGCTTGGCTTTTAGGATAATATGTTTCTATTTCATTTTTCGGCATTGCTACTCAAATAATACTGACCTTAAATTTTTCAGACCGCTCAGTCGTTATCAACCGTCTTTATGGGTTCAGTTATGTATAAATAAATATGACCCTCTGGAGTGGAAACATTTTACAATGATTAATTAGCACAAATATATACCTGACCAATGACAACCTGATGTCATGAGTCGATAAAAATTATTGGTATTGGCCAAAATACCCCGTCTATTCTGGATTTGTACCAATGATGCCCAAGCCAGCCACTAGCTGTTTTTAAAATATCCCGGAGAGCAGGGTGGTGGGCTACCAGTTAGTCTGATAAAAGTTGACTGTATAACAAGAGCCGTATGAATTGAGAGGTTCAATAAAGTCTATTTAACATGTAAAGGGGTACCTCGGAGGTGCATCAGGGTACTTCGGAAGTGGGGCCCCCCACTTCGAACATGCTCGCTTGCACCCTGGAGATGCACCGGAGCATGAAAAACATTCAAGCGAGCACCCCGGAGATGCAACGCTGCCTGATTTTGATTCAACGGAGCATCTTTTGAGTTCAGCTTTGAATCTTTTTGTTGAAAACTTCCGCGGAAAACATTCAGGCTTGCAGCAATTTGCTTCAAGCTTGCAGCAAATTGAGGAACACTTCCATGAAAAAGATGCAAGCTTGGTGTCCCGAACCACTCGATTGAATAAAAAAGGTGAAAGTTTTCGTTTCCAAACTTCATCGGCTCATCGAAATGTTGCATCGTTTCATCATTTTGCTGACTGGTAAAACCTGGGAGGAGAATCATGAAAGGGAATTCAACAAGCATTGAGCTACTCGCCAGCAGATCCTGAAACGAGTTCAGGAAGACGAGCATTCAAATGGGACAGCCAAATCCTCAACTTCGCCGTTAGGCGAAAAGCCCGGCCTACGATGGTTTTGAACTAGAAAACAAGGAAAGGAAAGTCGCAGTGTACAGTTACAGTATTCAGTAGCAATTCCTCCACTTCACCGCAAGGCGAAAAGCGCAAAGGCCGTCAAAACGCCCGGCCGAGGGTTCAATTGATTCGCTCGAATTCTCAAATACAGGCACAGAAAAAGCCGCTCCGAAAATGAATTCGGAACGGCTCCAATGTTTAACCCTAAAAAGCTATTTTGCGTTAAATGTGTATAACTTCGTCGTAGGCCGCAGCAGCAGCTTCCATAATGGCTTCGCTCATGGTTGGGTGTGGGTGAATTGACTTAATCAGTTCGTGTCCCGTAATTTCCAGTTTTTTGGCTACAACCAATTCTGCAATCATTTCGGTTACATTACCACCAATCAGATGGGCGCCTAGCAGTTCGCCGTATTTCGAATCAAAAATCAGCTTCACAAAACCGTCGGTTTTACCGGCTGCTTTTGCTTTACCACTTGCTGTAAACGGGAACTTACCCACTTTAATATCGTAACCGGCTTCTTTCGCTTTCTTCTCAGTCATTCCAACCGACGATACTTCGGGGCTGGTGTATGTACATCCGGGAATATTTCCATAATCGATCGGTTCAGGACTTTCGCCGGCAATTTTCTCCACACAGCAAATACCTTCAGCCGATGCAACGTGGGCCAGGGCTGGTCCGTGCACAATATCGCCAATGGCATAAACGCCATCAACATTCGTTTTATAATAATCGTCTACTTTAACCTTGCCTTTCTCCATGTCAACACCAAGTTCTTCGAGGCCGATGTTTTCAGTATTTGGAGCAATTCCTACGGCTGAAAGTACAATCTCAGCTTCAATGGTTTCTTCGCCTTTTTTCGTCTTTACGACTACTTTGCAAAGCTTTCCTTTAGTGTCTACCGATTCAACCGATGAACTAGTCATCACCTTCATTTTGTCCTTTTTGAAGGTACGTTCCAATGTTTTGGCTACTTCTTCGTCTTCATTCGGAACCAGGGTTGGCATAAATTCAACCAAAGTAACTTCGGTACCAATGTTATGGTAGAAATTGGCAAACTCGCTACCAATCGCTCCGGAACCAACCACAACCATCGACTTAGGCTGCTTGTCCAAGGTCATTGCTTCGCGATAACCTATAATTTTTTTACCATCTTGTTTTAAGCTTGGCAATTCGCGCGAACGAGCGCCTGTTGCTAAAATAATATGCTTGGCCGAAACTTCTGTTTTCTTTCCTTTTTCGTCTTCAACCTCAACTTTGCCTTTGCCTTTCAGTCGGCCATATCCATTAAGAACCTCTACTTTATTCTTTTTGAACAGAAACTGAATTCCTTTGCTATTGCTGTCGGCAACGTCACGGCTTCGTTTCACCATCGCACTGAAATCGGCTTTTATCTCGCCGCCAATGCTTACGCCATAATCGGCTGCATGCTTCGCGTAGCTTAACGCTTCAGCACTTTTTAATAATGATTTTGTTGGAATACAACCCCAATTCAGGCAGACTCCTCCAATATTTTCCTTTTCAACTACACCAACTTTTAAACCTAACTGAGAGGCTCTTATGGCGGCCACGTAGCCTCCGGGGCCACTTCCTATTACTAGTACATCGTAACTCATAATTCTTGAATTAACTGAATTTGATTTATTCGCTTAAAAAAACAGCTAAACGTGCTAAAAAGTTTTTTAAAATATTGATTCCGGCTAACAAACATGTTTGCCAAAAAACAGGTTCAGAACGAAGCAAAAAAAACCGGCTATAAAAGCCGGTTGAATATCTAATTTAAAAGTTCGCCTAATTTATCATGCAACTCCTGACCTCGCAGGTTCTTCGCAATAATTTTTCCATCCGGATCAAGTAATATTGAATGAGGAATAGAATTTACCCCATACAACTGGGCGACTTCATTTTGCCAATATTTAAGATCTGAAACATGTGTCCAGGTTAAATTGTCTTCGTCGATTGCTTTTAGCCACGCATCTTTATCGCGATCTAACGAAACACCGAGAATTTCAAAATTCTTGTCGTTGAACTTATTGTAGGCATTAACCACATTGGGGTTTTCCTTCCGGCAAGGGCCACACCATGAAGCCCAAAAATCGATCAACAAATATTTCCCTTTGAAAGACGACAGGCTCACCGGATTACCTTCCGTGTCGTTCATTGTAAAACCAGGAGCCTCTGTGCCAATAGCCGTGCGGCCTTTTTCTTCAATAAATTCTTTTAATTGTAGTGTGTAAACCGATGAATCCAATTGGGCCGGAAACAGGTCAACCAACTCTTTCAATTCCTGAAAGTCTAATTGTTGCGACAATTGTGTTAAGGTTATAAATGGAGCAACAATTGAATTACTATGCTCTTTGACAAAATTCTTAGCAAAAACCTGCATATTTTCATTCGAAGCGTCTGCATCTATTTTAATCCGATCCATTTCATCCTGATTTCCGGTGGCAGCGGCAGCAGAATACTCTTGCTGGTATTCTTTCATTTTGTCGCTCATAACCTTCACCTCATCCAAAAACTCATTAAAAGTATCTGTTGCAGGAGAGCCGGTAACCTTTGTACTTTGCAAACTATCTTTGTATGCTTCTACTTTTATATCTGTGTTTTCAAGAAAGAACTGAGCAAAGTAGTCCCGTTCGTTCATTCTTAAATAGTGAAGTTCCGGAATTTCGACCGATCCCTCGAAACTAAATGCTCCATTGACCAGTTGAGTGGTATCGACTGTAACAGCCTGCCCTTTTTCTGCTTTCACGAGGTACACGGCACCTGAATCCTGACCGGCAACAGTGCCGCTCACTTCGTATTTTTTAGAATTGCTTTGGCACGAAGCGATAAAAAGCAACACAAGAACTAACAAGCCTAAATTTCTCATTTGTTATTTTTTTTTGATTGATAATAATTTTCTAATAATTCGCGAGCAGCCACAAAAGAACTCATTTCTTCCCCCAGCACTTTTTTCTCAAATTCGGCAGTCATACCTTTGAGAATGTCATTTTGGTAAAAATCTGATTTCAAACGGTCGTTGATCGTTTCGTACATCCAAAACTTGGATTGCTCGTTTCTTTTGTGCTGAAAATAACTATTTTTTTTAACTAATTCGACATATTTTAATATCGTCATCCAAACTTTGTCAATGCCAACATGTCGAATGGCAGAACAGGTGAGCACTTCAGGTTTCCATCCTGAATCAGTTGGCGGAAATAAATGTAGCGCATTCTTATATTGTACTCTGGCCATTTCAGCTTTATCAATATTGTTCCCATCCGCTTTGTTAATGGTAATAACGTCGGCCATTTCCATGATTCCCCGCTTAATGCCCTGCAGTTCGTCTCCGGCTCCGGCAAGCATCAGCAACAAAAAGAAATCGACCATTGAATGCACCATTGTTTCGCTTTGTCCAACACCTACGGTTTCTATAAAAATCGTGTCGAACCCGGCTGCTTCGCATAGCACAATTATTTCGCGGGTTTTGCGTGCCACCCCGCCCAGCGAACCTGCTGATGGCGAAGGACGGATGTATGCGTTTGGATCGGACGATAACTCTTCCATGCGGGTTTTATCCCCCAAAATACTTCCTTTCGAACGCTCGCTGCTGGGGTCGATTGCCAGCACCGCTAGTTTTCCTCCCCGCTTGGTAATGTATTTACCCATCGACTCGATGAACGTACTCTTACCCACTCCGGGAACTCCCGTAATTCCAATTCGAAGTGAGTTTCCGCTATGCGGTAAACATTTGGTGATAATTTCCTGCGCTATTTCCTGATGTTCCTTTTTGGCGCTCTCCACCAGAGTGACAGCCTGGCTAAGCGTTGTTCTATTTCCTGCCAGAATCCCCTCAACATACTCATCGGGAGTAAGTAATTTCCTGCGTTTATTTTTCAGGAAACGCTGAATCGAATTTTCATTAAATATCTCTGGTCGGTCAATCCCTTTATTCACATTCAAGCTTTTATATCGCTCATTGTTTTCAATATGGTCGTGATCTTTATCTGCACTCATTAAGAAAAAATTTGTACGAAGTTAAAGTTTCGGCTAATAACAAAAAAATAAGCCGCTCCAAAATTAATGAAACGGCTTACAAGTTCTTATTATTTTGTTGTTATCCGGCGGTTTTCACATTTGATGAGACCCGCAAAATTGTTGTCGGATTTTTCGGGTCATTGGTAATCACTGTAATGGACTTATTTTGACGACCACGCTTCCCGCGTGAATTAAACTTCACTTTCAACGGTACACTTTCATTTTTCGAAATAATTTTCTTTTCAGGAGTTACTGCAGTACATCCGCATGATGTTTTTACCCGACGGATAATTAAATCACGCTGTCCACTATTTTTGATTGTAAATGTGTGCTCAACTTCATCTCCCTGATTAATTTCGCCAAAATCAAATGTCTTCTCTTCAAAGTTTACAACCGGTGCATTCGCAAGCTCTTCATCTGTAAGGCTTGAAAAATCTTCCTCAATGGTTGCCGAAATACCAATTGAATTACGGTAGTTCGTATCTCCATTTATAATTAAGTAAATACGGTGCATCATGAAACCATAGGTATTCAGCTTGCCAGCATCGTAAGTCACAATAATTTTACCCTCTTGTTTTGGCTGAATAGTTTCGGGTTCAGCTTTCACGGTCAAGTGTCCCGGAGGAGTTTTAAATTCAATTTTCACCGGTTTGTCGGAGTCGTTTACAACAACCAATTCATCTGTTTTTGTTTCGTTTTCTAAAATTTTAACGAACGATATTTGATTGGTCTTCGCACGCAATGGGCCAATTTCACGAGGATATTTCTCTGCCAATGTTTGCTCACGCTTCTCAACATTTCCTTTAATACGAAGAATTACGGTTGGATTTTCGGCATTTGAACTAACAGTAACTGTTTTGTTAAAAGGCCCTGGCCGGTTACGGGGGTTATAGCTAACTTTTATTAGGCCATCTCTTCCCGGAGCAACCGGGTCTTTTGTCCACTGCGGGGTAGTACATCCGCAAGACGCGCGAACATTGTTTAAAATAAGTGGCGACGCGCCATTGTTCGTAAACTCAAAACTGTAAGTCTGCGATCCATCTTCTTCTTTAAACGTTCCAAAATCATGTTCTAAGGTTTCAAAATCGATTTTGGCTTGAGTCGTTTGCCCAATAACCGTATTGCTAACAGCAAAAGACATTAAGATCAAAACGATGAAAAAATTTTTCATAACTACTGTTTTTGTATAAGGTATTTTAATTCTCTGTCAAAGATAATATTCAATCGTGAATTATCTAAAAAACCGATAGCAAAGCTATAAAAGCTTCACTCCCAAAGGTGTTAATACATCACTAACTTTTGTTAATGAGTTGTTAATGAAATGATGGCATGTCAAAAGAATCAGTAGTTTCGTACTCGTCAATCGAGCAAGAGGGAAAATTAATGGGAAGGAATACAATAAGATACATTATTATACTGGCTACATTCTCTGTACTGGGAATCATTTTGATTCAATTCTTCTTTTTAAAGAATACAGTGGATCTTAATGAGAAAAAGTTTCATGAATCAACAACACAAGCTTTAAATGGTGTTGCCCACAAACTTGCAATTTATAATCAAAAGTTAACCGGGAAGGAAAAAAAGCCCAATCTTACGAATGCGGTCGACCAGATTTCAAACAACTATTATGTTGTGAACGTCAATGAAGATATTCATCCCGACTTATTGGAACACTTTTTATTGGACGAATTTAAAAACCACAACCTGGAAGTTGATTTTGAATATGCCATTTACGATTGTGAGAATGAGAAAATGGTATATGGCAAGTATTTGAATGAAGAGAATGACTCTCTTCAGGAGAAATTGCTTGTAAACCGATCGGTTGATGGATGCGGCGCTGAAGATGTCCTTTTTGAACAGCACTACAATACGAAATCGGCTAAAAAAGAATGTGGTTTACCCACCTGCGAAAAGTACACCTACTACTTTGGTGTTTCGTTTCCCAACCGATCAAAATACTATAGTAATCAAATACATGCCTGGTATGTTGTTAGCGGGTTTATGCTTATCGTTATTCTTTTTTTCGGGTATACGTTATTTGTCATCTTTAAACAGCGACGGTTGAGTGAGATTCAGAAAAACTTTATCAATAACCTGACTCACGAGTTTAGAACGCCCATTGCATCCATCGATCTTTCATCAAAGGTTATTTCGGATCCGAAAATTATTAACCATCCCTTGCGATTAAAGGAGTACACCAATATTATTAGTGAGCAAACCCAACGACTTTCGGCGCAAGTCGATAAAGTACTTCAAATGGCCAGCATCGAAAAGCAAGTGCTTCAACTTGACCTTCAGATCATTGACCTCAATTCCTTTGTCCAAAAAAGCATCGAAGACTTTAAAACCAGTCAAAATGGGAACAAGTACGCGATCAACTTCGAAAGTTCAGTTTCTGACTGGAAAGTAAAAGCAGACCAACTTCACTTTTCAAATGTGATTTTTAATATTTTAGACAATGCCATCAAATATTGTGATGAAGCTCCAAGCATTTGGGTCAGTTTATCTCAGAGCAAAAAACAGATTTACTTAAAATTTGCAGACAATGGAATCGGCATTCCCAAAGAGTTTCGAAAAAAGATATTTGGTCGTTTTTTCCGAATTCCAACAGGTGATATTCACAATGTTAAAGGCTTCGGGTTGGGGTTGGATTACGTGCGAAAAATAATTGCACGGCATGATTGGGAAATAGAAGTCGCTGATAATTCGCCAAAAGGAAGTATATTTACGATAATAATTCCGAAGAAATAGCGACATGGAACTTACAGGAAAAAAGATTCTGCTGGTTGAAGATGATAAAACATTAAATTTCATTATTCGTGATAATCTGGAAGAAGCCGGCTACGATGTAAAGGCCACTGAAAACGGGGAAGAAGCCTGGGACGTTTTTCAAAAAAACCAGTTCGACCTCTGCTTGTTTGATGTTATGCTTCCAAAATTAGATGGCTTTTCGCTCGCCAAAAAAGTACGCGAAAAAGACGTTTCGATTCCGGTTATATTTCTGACAGCAAAGTCAATGACCGAAGATAAGATTAACGGTTTTACACTTGGTGGCGACGACTACATCACCAAGCCATTCAGCATGGAAGAATTGCTTTTACGCATCAAAGTATTTCTTAAACGAAGCCATACCGAAGAAGTTGAAAAAGAAGAACTAAGCAGCTGTAAAGTTGGCCATTTTGATTTTCTGTTTGACAACCTGACCCTTCAACATGGAGATGAAAAAAGGACACTGACTTACAAAGAAGCTGAATTATTGCGTTACTTCTGCGAAAATTCGAATACCGTATTGAGCCGATCGGACATTCTTAAAAATGTATGGGGATCGGATGATTACTATCTAGGACGGAGTCTGGATGTTTTTATTTCCCGTTTGCGAAAATACCTGAAAAGTGATCCGGATATTAAAATTATCAACTTGCACGGTATTGGATTCCGGTTTAATGCATCGGTTGAGAAAAGGTAAAGGTTAAAAGGGAATTAAACCATCTGCATTTCGCCAACGGCAAAGAACTCGAAAGGCCATTTCTATTGCTTACTCTTTTTTAGGTGTAAATGAATGATCAATGCAGCTAATCCGATATACGATGCTCCTAAAATGATCTTATTTGTGATTACATCGAAAAGTGATAATGACAGAATAGCCATTATTACGATCAAAACAATAATAATTAGGGTTTTCATATTTTCTTGTTTGAAGATTCACGATTTACCCGTTTGCGACAGGCCGGATTCTGACAACTACGAAAAACTATCTTTTCCGAGGGTCCGAAAGTACTTTAAGAAAGCGCTTTTTCGTAATACCTAAGGCGGTCGAATGCCATGACCAATTGCATATTAGAAAAGAAACGGTCACAGTAAACTTTTTCAACTTCCCGGTCACAGTCATGAACGAATATATCGATGTTCTCACTTTTTTCAGATAAAACTGATGTGGTATAAATACTCTGCATCCGGCCCGGCGTTGATTTATTGTAACCTGCCGGGGCATCAACCAAAACAACATCCCATTCTCTTTTCCCCACCTGGTCTGGCAGAGTAAGCATTAGTCTATTTGACGGCTTATTAAGTAACTCTTCCCATTCACCCAGTCGAGAGTTGTATTTTATTAAATATCCTTTAATTTTAGGATTTTCTGTCCTAATTTGAGCAAACCATGAGATGGAGTCTTCAAGGAATATAGTTTCTCCTTTACGATTTACATTCATCCATAGATGGCTGTCTTTACCAACACCAAAAACAAGCATTTGACATTTTCTCCTTTTTAAAATAACCTTGGCAAGGTATGCGTATTCACTCTTCGAAAGCTGGTTAGGATTTCCTTTTACTAATTTTTTGATGGAATGTTTTAGTCGCAATGATTTAAGAAACATAGGTCCGGATATTATTCTTGTTCAAAATATAGGATATTAAATCATGGCCATTTCTTCAAAAGCTTCGCGGTATAAGTTGTTGCCTATCATTAAATCCAAATGTGTTCCTGATGCGGAGATTCGTTTATTTTCAATGACATAAATTTGATCAGTCTGTCTCGCTAATTGAATTCGGTGGGTAACCAAAATAATCATCATCTTGCTTTTCAGTTTCTTTAAAAGGGCTAAAACAAATTGCTCTGTCCGTCGATCCATCGCAGCTGTAACTTCGTCCAAAAGAAGTATTTGAGGCTTCCGGTACAGCGCCCGGGCCAATGCAACCAACTGCTGCTGTCCACCCGAAAGATTGGTACTGTTCTCATTGACAATGGTTGCATATCCTTGTTGAAATTCGCTAATAAAAGGCTCCAGCCCAATTTCCTTGCAAAACCCAACCACTTCTTCAACATTAGGATTTTCCTCCAGGGATATATTTTCCAATATGGTTCCGTTAAAAAGTTTAACCTGTTGCGAGACAACCCCAAGCAGGCTCCGCCAAGCAGGAATTGATATTTCCGACCAACTGTGATTATCTGCAAGGATTTGACCCGACTCAATGGGATAGAAACGTTGAAGTACCGAGATTAAGGTACTTTTACCACAACCTATTTCACCAAAAATGGTAATAATTTGTCCTTTCCTAATTTCGATATTGATATCCCTAAGCAACAGGCTTTTGCCTGGAAACCTAAAATCCATGCTTTTAATTTCCAGTTTGTCTATTGGCGAATTAATTTCCTGGTTTGATCCCGTCCAAATATACTCTGGTTTAGTAGCAGAATATTCATACATGCGTTCAAAGGCAACTTTAGCTTCCTGGAATTGGATATTGGCCATTGCTGTTTTAATAACTGACGTTACCAAGGTACCAACAATGGTGACGATAGCCATCATTTGCCCAAGCAACAATGTTTCCTGCAAAACAAGAAACGATGTCCATGCAATCACACCGGAAATAATAAATACACTCCCAAACTGTGCCCAAAAGTTGATTTTATTACCCAAAATACCCAATTCGTAAACTTTTTCCTGAAAGAAATTATAAATGGCCTGAATGGCTTTGGATAAAAGTGATTCTTTATTTCCTGATTTAATCACTTTTATTCCCTGGATCGTGTCAATATATTTGCTTTCCGTGATGGCATAGGCTTGCATCACTTCACGCTGATGATCAACCACTTTTCGACTATATTTAAATGCGAGTAATGCAAAAACAGGAATTGCCAATAAACTTATAAAACCTGTCGAAGTTGACAACATGAAGATATAGACCAATGATGAAATGATGATTAGAACGTCAATCAGGATGTTACTGCTCAAATTGATAACTACGCGTTGGATACGTTGAGAATCATTCAGCCGGCCAATCATATCGCCAGTTGACGTGCTGTCGAAAAAACTTTTGGGAAGAAGCAGGAGTTTTCCGAAAAATGAAGAGACAATCCGGATGTTCATGTCTTTACTTTGCCTGATTAAAAAAATGCCCCTGATATAACCAACGAAAGCTTTGGCAAGTAAAATCAAAACAAAAACACCCAAGCTTTTAAATAAGAGGTTTTGATCACCTGATGGTAAAATTTGGTCAATTAACTTTTGTGTGTAAATAGCCATAGCCAACCCAAGTACTGCCAATATGATACCCATAAAAGCCGCGACTGCCAAAACCGGAATATCTTCTTTTATTAACTCCCTAAACCAAATATATTGACTACGTTACCACATAAAGGCCGGCTCGTTGAAAGATGGGAAGGTTCCAACTTTTTTGGCTGCACCGGCGGGCCATACCCGGCAGGTTTTCCAGACTCGGCAGGGCGATGTAACCCGGTGCGGCCTAATTCACGAAACGGTTTGTGCTAAAGCTTCGAAAGTAGATTACAACATAAATCATTTATCCTCATTCTGTATTAATTGAAAAATACTGATTCCTCTTTACTAAAAAGTAATATACCTGTATGAGAATGAATACAAACACCCATATCGACAAGTATAATACACTAATAGTTAGCGCAAAGGATATAACTGCTAAAATGATTGTCACTAAAACACCTACGATATAAAATATATCTGGCAAATAATGACTGATCTCAATAGTGGTTTCATTAGGATATACACTTATTTGATGAGATGATTTCCACCAATCCATCTTCATGGTAACTGTATAATCTCCTTTGGGCAAATCAAGCTCTTTGCTCTCATTCCCTTTTAATGTTAAGGAATTATCGTTTATGGAAATTTTCAATCGTCTCAAAGGGAGCATCCCAATTCTCATAAGTTTTACCTTCATCATTAGTTTTCTTTATCAATTAATTTACCTGGTTTTAGAAAAGGCATAGCCAATTCATCTCGTTTTAGTACGAAAATGCGCAATAGGCACTAAGGATCCCCATCCCCAGTGCCGTTGGCCCTGCGATCATTAAACCTACGGGGCCGAACATTGATGCAACACCTGCAACAAGCCCTACAGATGAGATAAATCGATTTGCTGAAGTGCTACATCCACCGCCGTTTACTTCTTCCATTTGTTCAAAATTCAATTCTTTCATGATCATTTGATTTAAAAAATTAAAAACTAAATTCACGATTTACCCGTTAGCCTTGAAGTAGTATCGTGTTACCACATACAGGCCGGCCCGTTGAAAGATGGCAAGGTTCCAACTTTTTTGGCCGCACCGGCGGGCCATACCCGGCAGGTTTTCGATACTCGGCAGGGCGATGTAACCCGGTGCGGCCTACTTCACGAATTTATTGATGCTCATTTTTTGTAATTTTCAATTCATCGGGCATTTCAAGTTGTCACAATTTCTTCTTATTTCCACCTTGAAAATTATCAACGACCCAAAACTAAGAAGCGGATAATTAACCTATCTGACTGAATTGATTATCAGCGATTTTCATTCATACCATGGCAGTTTTATATTGATATCATAAAGGATAATTATAGCCCCGACAACGATGCAAAGACAGCCAATAATTATGAACAACAGGCGTCCTTGTGGAAAATTCTTCCGAAGTAAAGGGACGTGCTTTATGTACCAATTAGTTATGGGGGTAACCCTAAAAAAGAAACTAAGCATGAGCAAACAGCCTACAGTGATAAAAACAATCCCTGACAGTTTCATAGGTTAAGTTTTAAGCAATTATGAATTATAATCTATTACGCCGGCAGCGCATCCTGCTCCCATGACACCGACTGCCAGCCATGGGTTCCATGCTGTAGCAATCACAGGCATCAGCCCGCCGCTTACTGCTCCGCTTAAACAGGCAGACCAACTCCAACTAAATCCGCCGTTTACTTCTTCCATTTGTTCAAAATCCAATTCTTTCATGATCATTCGTTTTAAAGAATTAAAAACTAAATTCACGATTTACCCGTTAGCCTTGAAGTAGTATCGTACTGCTACATACAGGCCGGCCCGTTGAAAGATGGCAAGGTTCCAACTTTTTTGGCCGTACCGGCGGGCCATACCCGGCAGGTTTTCGATACTCGGCAGGGCGATGTAACCCGGTGCGGCCTACTTCACGAAGCGGTTTGTGCTAAAGTCAAAGGTCTGTTTCATTTTTATTTCTCCAGATAAAGTTCTTTAAACCATTTAAGATGTGCCCAACCAATGAATACTTTCCAAATTTCGTTCTTCTGTATCAAGCCTTTTTTGATTAACCGCGTGCTGTCTAGAATTGGCCGGTAAATCAGGGCATAGCATAAAAGGCATAAAACAAAGGCCGTGTGGTACTCCCAGACCACAAGAAATAGCATAAGCACGGCAGGAACGATGATTGCCGAGATGTAAAAAAGTAATTAATGATTTCATAGCTGTTGTTGTTTCAAGTTTATATGGTTTCGTCTGTTCTTTGGGTTTCTCTATCTACTTTGTTTGCTTGTCTAAATTCTATTTTAACCGATCAGGTTTTCATGTCGGCTTTTCCAACTGTCATGTACCATCATTAATCTTTCCAGTATCTATTTCAATCTATCATGCACTGTCATTTATCTCTCATGCATTTATTTCAATGTGTCATGTACTCTTATCAATTTGTCATGCATCTATTTCGATATATCATTTATTCTTATCGATGTATCGTGCATTGGCTTTTATGCTTCATGCACGCCTATCGATGTGTCGTGTACTTTTATCGAGGATTGGTGTATTCATTTCAATGTCTCAAGAACCGTTAAAGGGAAGCCGTGTCCTGTTTCCGGCTTCCTTTTATTCCTGATCAATGGGGATTTCTTCGATAAATACTTCTTTCTCTGAGTTGAAATTGTCGGCCACGGTAAGAGCGGCGATTAACATGGGCAGGGCCCTGTAATTGAATTTTTGTGTTATTTTAAGAGTTTTTAGTTGTTATAAAAAATTGCTATTCATCAAGCTGACCACGGCAAATTATTCATTAGCCCAGGCAGGAGTTTGCTCTGCAATCAGCACCTCTTTTTCTCAACGAAACTCTTAAACGCACACAAAAAATTTTAATCGATCGGGGTGGCGGAAGATTAAAATCACTTCTTTATTCCCATTCAGGATAAAAGGTTACCTAGTGAAAATATGCTCTTAAGCATAATCTTCACGTTTTTGCATTATCTTTGATTTTTCCAACAAAAAAATCCCCACCAAACGGCAGAGATTTTTACTGATAATTATCTTTCAGAACTATCCTAATTCCTCGTATTCGTCTCCAAACGAAACTCCCATTTTTCGCGCTTTCAAAATCAATGGATTGTCTGGCTCAACTAAGCTCAACTTGCCACCAACGTCGGCCAGCGGAACTGTTTCCAGATAATTATTCCTTATAGCTACCATCGTACCAAAATTTCCTTCAGCAATGCATTGCGCTGCAAAAGCTCCGTAACGGGTAGCTAATATCCGATCCATCGGAGTCGGACTTCCTCCACGCTGGACATATCCCAAGACGGTTTCACGGGTTTCAATCCCGGTATAAGAAGAAATGGCCTCTCCAATGTGTGCTGCTGCTGAAATTTTCTTCGGATGATTGATCCCTTCAGCAACCACGACAATCGAGTAAGGTTTATTACCCTCGTAACGCTCCTCAATTTTTTTACAAACCGACCGAATATTATAATCCACTTCAGGAATCAAAACAATATCGCCCCCTCCGGCCAACCCGGCGTAAAGTGCAATCCAACCTGCATGGTGGCCCATTACCTCAATAATCATGACCCGCTGGTGCGAGTTTGCCGTGGTGTGGAGTCTATCAATAGCTTCTGTTGCAATTTGCAAGGCCGAGTCGAAACCAAAAGTTACATCGGTTCCCCAAACATCATTATCAATGGTTTTTGGAATCCCAATTACATTAATCCCTTCTGCGGCAAGTCTGTCTGCTGTTTTCATCGTGCCATTGCCTCCGATACAAACCAAGGCATCTAAATTTAAGTCGTGGTAATTTTGCTTAATCAACTCTGGTTTTTCGTCATCACCTTCATTCACAAACTTAAAAGGTTTTACACGCGACGTACCTAATATCGTACCTCCCAGTGTAAGAATCCCTGAAAGATGTGATTCACTCAACTCGACATAGTCTTTTTCAATTAAGCCGGCATAACCTGCTCTAAATCCAATCACCTCCATCCCGTAATCGACGATAGCGGTTTTTCCAACACCTCTAATCGCTGCATTTAAACCGGGACAATCTCCTCCGGCTGTTAAAATTCCTATTCGCTTTGACTTATGAGTACCCATATTATCACAAATTTTATAAATGTCACTCCAATGTGACTAGTTAAAACCAACTATCGAAATTACTAAAAGAAATCCGCTTTTTGATGAAAAGCTGAAAATTCATGCCCCTTTACACCTTGGGGAAAGGGATTTGAGTAGATCAACTTAACTCGAATTCAGGGGAAAAGCGAAATCTTAAATCAGTATGAAACGACCGTGCAAGAATGCTTTACAAACAAGCATAATTAAAATGAGGGAGTTACATCCAATACCTTTAAAAACTTTTAATTTTAATTGGATGAAATTTTTAAAGATTGCTATACAAAGCCATTTCAATTTGTCTACTGTTTGTTCTGTGTTTTTTATTAATTTCGCATCGAATAAAATAAATTCATTAGAATTTATATCAATAACCTAAAAGATTAATAACCATGAGAAGAGAGTTTTTGCTACTACTCACAGCTATTTTTGCAATAGCTACAGCCTGTAATTCGGGCACAAAGAAAAAAGATGAAGCCAACGAGGAAAAGTCGGCTCAAGTTGAAGAAACAGTTCCCGACAACACCTTAACCGACGCAGAAAAACAAGCCGGTTGGGTATTGCTATTTGATGGAAAAACCAGCCAAGGCTGGAGAGGTTACAACAAAGATCATTTCCCAAGTGGATGGCAAATTGTTGATGGAACTTTAATGTGTAAGGGGTCTGGCGAAGGCGAGGCCGGTGCAGAGGATGGTGGTGATATTCTGTACGATGAGAAATTTAAAGATTTTCAGTTGAAATTAGAATGGAAAATTTCAGAAGGCGGAAACTCCGGTATTTTTTACCTCGGAGAAGAAGTTGAAGATTGGCCAATATACAAAACAGCACCTGAAATGCAGATTTTGGATAACGAGCGCCATCCTGACGCGATACTTGGAAAAGATGGAAACCGCAAGGCAGGGTCGTTGTATGATTTAATTCCTGCAGATCCACAAAATACCAAACCCGTTGGAGAATGGAACAGTGTTGAAATTATTTGCTACCAGGGAACGGTTGTGCATAAGCAAAACGGCGAAGTTGTTGTTGAGTATCACCTGTGGACTGATGATTGGAACGCATTGGTTGCTGACAGCAAATTCCCTGGTTTGAATTCGGACTGGGCAGATGTTGCCAAAGAAGGATACATCGCTTTGCAAGATCATGGAAATGATGTTTGGTTTAAAAACATTAAGCTCAAAAAATTATAATTAAAATTGATCTCAATTTTAATTTAAGGGTTGCTGTTGCAACCCTTTTTTGTTTTTCATACTTTCATATCAGGTTTTCAATGACTGAAAAGTTCCATTTGAAATTACGTCGTACATGCTCGTAAAGGGTTCTTGCTCGGGGGAATTGATTGTAGGCAAATTCTATTGAATACCTTTAAAACAGTAGATAAAGTGAGATAAACACCATTGAAAATTTTAAATTAAAAACTCATGAAAACCATTGGTCTTGTAGGAGGAACCGGCTGGGTTTCAACCATGGAATACTATCGATTGATTAACCAGCTAATGAATCAGAAAAAAGGAGGACTGCATGCCGCTCGTATGATGATTTATTCTGTCAATTATGGTGAGATTGATGCGATGAACCAGAAAAATGATCAACTATCAGTTATGCTTACCTTAAAACACACGGCCTTGAAGTTGGAAGCAGCCGGTGCTGATTGCTTGCTACTTGGAGCCAATACTTCACATCAATACGCTGATGACATTCAGCAAGCTCTAAAAATTCCATTAATCCACATTGGTGAAGAAACAGCATCTGTAGTTTCTAATACCGGACTTCAAAGAGTCGGTCTGCTAGGCACAAAATACACCATGGAAATGGACTTCTACAAAGAAAAGCTGAATGAAAAATCGATCGACGTTTTAGTTCCTGAAGAAGATGACCGAAGCTTTATTCACCACTGCATTACCAACGAACTACTGGTCAACCAATTTTTACCTGAAAGCAAACGGCGCTTTTTAACAATTATTGAAAAACTAAGGGTTGTGGGGGCTGAAGGAATTATTCTAGGATGCACCGAAATTCCACTACTCATCAATCAACAAGATTGTACGATTCCTCTTTTCAACACAACTGAAATTCATGCAAAAGCAGCTGTCGAGTTTGCTTATTAACGACTACGAAAATGGTAGCTATTCGCTTTGAGGACATGAAACAGCAATTCATCCGGATCTTAACCAAAATGGATTTCCCGGAAGACAAGGCGCAGACTTGTGCACGCATTTTTGCTGAAAATAGCTTGGATGGCATTTATTCGCACGGAGTAAATCGGTTTCCACGTTTTATTGAATATGTGCAGAAAGGCTATATAAATCCACATGCCAAAGCTGAAAAAGTTGCCAGCATGGGTGGCATCGAACAATGGGATGGCAAATTAGCCCCGGGTCCTACCAATGCACTATTAGCATCGGAACGAGTGATGCAATTGGCTTTGGAAAATGGTATCGGGCTTTTGGCTTTGGGCAATACCAACCACTGGATGCGGGGTGGAACTTATGGCTGGCACTGCGCAAAAAAAAGGTTTGCGTTTATTGGTTGGACCAACACCATTGCCAACCTTCCGGCTTGGGGAGCCAAAGAATGTAAGCTAGGAAATAATCCGCTGGTTTTTGCTATTCCGTATCAAGATGAAGCTATTGTTTTAGATATGGCCATGTCTCAATATTCCTATGGGAAAATGGAAGACTTGCAAAGGAAGAATGAGCAATTGCCTTTGCCTGGTGGATTCAACAAAAAAGATGAGTTAAGTACCTTGCCAGGCGAGATTTTAGAAACTCGCCGCCCTTTACCAATTGGTTACTGGAAAGGAGCAGGACTTTCGTTAATGCTTGACTTGCTCGCCACGATCCTTTCGGCAGGCCTTTCCACCTCCCAAATAACACGACAAAGTCAGGATGAATATGGAATTTCTCAAGTTTTTGTTGCCATCGATTTGAAACAACTGCCCAATTTCCCGGCAATTGAAAAAACGGTGCAAGCGATATTGGACGACTTTCTGGAAGCTGAAAAAACCGATCCGGATGGTTCAATCAGATATCCGGGACAGCATACCTATAAAACACGAATGAAAAACCTTAAAAATGGTATTCCGGTAAGTGAACAGATTTGGAATGAAATTCTTGGGTTTTAATAAAAAGTACCTGGAACAATTATCCCGAGCACGACCCAATTAAATGTCTTTAATCAACTATTCGTATTGCTGAATAATACTTCCTGTTAATCGCAATAGCGAGGTGTGCGTATCAATAAAGTTATAAATCGCCTGAAGCTTTCGCAATGAGGCATTCAGGTATATCAGCTGCACATCTCTAAAATTGAACGAATTGATCGCCCCATTGTCGAATTTTTCCTGCGCAATTTGCAAATTCAGTTTAGCGGCTTCCATATTTTCGTCGGCGACATCCAGCAATTCCTTTCGAACCAGATAGAATTCATACAAATTATCCATCCGATTGAACAGCTCATGTTGCATCTGGTCAAGTTCCACATCACCACTTTCTTGTTGAATTTTAGCAATTTGCAAGGCCCGTTTCCGGTTGCCACCGCTAAACAGATTATAGCTCAGTGTAAAATTACCGTACATATTATCAACTTCATTCCACGAGTAACCGCTGTTTGTGCTTTTCAAATCTATTCCGGTTCGTGTGTGGGTAACTCCGCCCGAAAATGACAAATTCGGGTAGTATGAACTTTTTGCGGCCATCACCGCATTTTCTAAAAGATTCTGGTTGATGTACTGGTTCTTCAAGCTCTTGTTATTAGCAATCATCTGGTCATGCAAATCGGTTAAATTGTACTCAACCGGAATGGCTTCAAATTTATCATCCAACTGAAAGGTATTGTTGGTGTTGTCAGCCATCAGAAAAGCCAGGTCACGCAGGGCATTTTTATAGCCTACCTGCTGTGATAAATAATTTGTTTTATCATCTAAATAGGCATTTTTCGCCTGTAAAACCTCAAAGGTTACAGCCGAACCAAACTCTCTTCGTTGCTCAATTCGTTTAAAACGATCTTCGGAAAGCAGCATGACATCCTTTAAAACTTCCAGTTGCTCTTTCTCTAACAAAACAGCGTAGTAGGCCAGCACCACTGCCTGAATGGTACCTTCAACCATGATCGCTGTATTTTGCTTCGAGAGGTTTTCCAGTTCGGCAAATCGCTGTTTGCTGATGTTTACCGAAAAACCATCAAACAAAGTCCAATTGACCGTTAGTCCACCTGAATAACGACTTTGTTGGAAATCGTCATTCTCGTTGAGGTTGTTCGAAAAATTAGCTCCTGCCGAAACCCCGACATACGGATACCGTCCGGCATTCCCCCAGCTGTTGTTCAACTCGGCGACTTTTAAATCATTCTTCGTTAAGGTGATGTCATAGTTATTCTCAAGAGCCGCTGCAATCGCCTCGTTCAAGCTTAAGCTGGTTTGGGCATTCGTAGTTGCAAATGCAAATAAAAACGCTGGCAACAATATTCCAAATATTGTCATCTTCACCAATTTATCCATAATTGAAAAGGGTTGGTATTTTTTACTCATCTTGACTGTCCTTTTTCTCAATTTTTTCAAGTTTTCTCAAACTATGTATGTAGGCAATTTCAACCTCCTCGGGTTCAAATTTACGGCCGTACCACAACTGACGAACAACTCTGCGGATATCATTCAAAATCATGATCAATGCCGGGAAGAAAAGTAAGATAAACAAGGTTCCGAAAGCGACTCCATAGACCAAAGAAATAGCCATTGGGATTAAAAATTGTGCCTGAAAGCTTTTCTCCAACACAATTGGAAATAAGCCAAATGAAGTGGTTAAGGTGGTCAGAATAATTGGTCGCAAGCGGTTTTTCCCGGCCTCAACAATAGCGTCCCGAACTTTCGTGCCTCGTGTTATTTGCAAATTGTATTTTTCCAGAAATACAACTGCATCGTTTACAATTACCCCGGTAAGAGCAACAATTCCCCAGGCACTCAGAATTGAAACAGGTTTTCCGTGTATTCCATGTCCCCATATCGCACCGAGAACTGCCATTGGAATCATAATCAGGATTAGTAGAGGCTGTTCGAAAGATTTAAAATTGATCATCAGAATAAAAACAATTATCAAAAATGCGAGCGGGAAATACAGCATCATATCATTCATATTCCGCTGGCTCTCTTTTTGTTGCCCTTGATATTCGACCTGAATCCCCGGATACATCACCTTCAATTCCGGCACGACAGTTTCTCCAACTTGCTCCAAAATCTCAGTAACCGAAGCATCCGGATCAACAAGTTCAGCTTCAACACGAATCTCTCGCTTCCCATTAAAACGTTGAATATTAACCGGGCCACGCTCCAAATGATAATCGACCAATTCTGTCAGAGGATATTCTCCCTTTGCGGTTTTGATTTTCATTCGCTCCATTTGTCCTATCGTTTCACGGTCCTCTTTTGGATATCGTACCCAAATTCGCAATTCATCACGCCCATCCTGTATTCGTTGAGCCTGACCGCCATAAAACCCTTGCCGCACCTGGCTTGCTATGGAGGATTCATTGAAACCAAGCATATAAGCCAAGGGCTTCAACTTCAATCGGACTTCCTGCTTTCCAAGTGAATTATTATCAACAACATCTTTTAACTGGGGCATCTCCTCCAACTTTGTGATTAGAAAATCCCTCGCAGCCCTTATCTCTTCAATATTTCGCGACAATAAACTTATGGATACGGGAGCTCCAAAACGACCTCTTGCGCCAATTGTAAACTTTTCTGCTTCATTTACCGGTCCTATTTTTTTCTTTACCCGGTCTATAATTTCATAACTACTGATTCCGGTTTCCTCTGAATTTCGTGGAAAGACATTAATATTTCCTGCATGTGCTCCCGTTTCTTGCCCATCGAAGGCGGTCCCTAAACTCAAGAATGCATTATTGATGATGTCAACAGAGTCATTATAATCTTCTTTCATTTCTTCATTTACTTCCCAAACAACATCTTCAAAATGTTCCAGATAGGCCATTGTTTGTGCTTCACCTTGACCAGGAGTAAATGCAATATTGATGTTAAACGAGTCAAATTCCATTCTTGGGAAGAAGGTCGTCTTGATAATCTGTCCTCCAATTAGTCCAAACGTTATTAAAAACATCGCAACCGGAATGCCGATAACGACATAACGCCATTGTACGATTAATTTCAAAACCCGGTCATAGGCATAATCGCGCAGCCAGGAGAAAAACCGTTCGGTGTATTTTCGCAAACCCTTCGCTTTCGAACTCATCGCGCGTTCGTTTAACACCGAGGGACTGCTAAGGTGAGCCGGTAGAACAAAAAATGCTTCAAAAAATGAGAAGAACAGGCTGGCACATACGATAAATGCCATTTCATACATCATCTCCATCCGACCAGATATAAAAAACAGCGGTGCAAAGGCAATCATTGTTGTTGAAACAGAAGTAACAACAGCTGGTACAACCTCTACAGTTCCGTCAATAGCAGCTTGCATTGGAGTCTTCCCCATTTCAAAGTGCTGAAAAATATTCTCGCCAATAACTATTCCGTCATCTACCAATATTCCAATAACCAAAATCATCCCAAATAAGGAGATCATATTGATTGTTACTCCCATTAAATTTGCAACAATGAACATGGCCAGAAATGAAGAAGGGATCCCCCAGGCAACCCATAAGGAAAGGCGAGTACTCAACATTAATCCCAACACCAGAACCACCATCACCAACCCTTGAAATCCATTTGTATACAACAGGTCTAAACGGCTATATAACAACTCCAGAAATGAAAATGTAATATCAATTTCAACTCCTTGATGTTTGGTATTAAATTCTTCAATATAACCGCGAACATATTGATCAATTTCTTCCAAGTCTTCAACAATCAACTTGGAGACACTTAGGGTAATGACGGGTTTCCCTTTAATTAAGCTCTTTGTTGGTGTCTCTGCAAATTTCTTTTTTACGGTAGCAACATCTCTAATTCGCAATAAACTGCCATCCGTATCGGCACGAAGAACGATATCTCCAATTTTATTGGGGTCAGCACTTCTGGAGCGCAATCGGATGATGAGTTCTTCCTGCATGGAACGAATCTCACCTCCGGAAACATCTTTATTATTTTGGGAAATCGCATTTTGTAAATCTGAAAAAGTCAGCCCATAGCGGAGCAGCGTTTCCTCCGATGCTTCAACCGAAATTTCAAGCTGAGGAAAACCATATATGGATACCTGGCTAACTTTCCCCGATGCCAGTAACTCTTCTTCAACCTGCTGCGCGTAATCTTTTAGTGTCAACAAATCTACATCGCCAGTCATTCTTAAAAACATGGCACGCGAAGTTGTGCGCTGTTTATATACAATTGGTCGTTCTGCCGCAGTTGGGAATGATGATATCCCATCCACTGAGTTTTTCACCTCAATCAGGGTCTCGTCAATATCAATGTCTCCTGTAATCTCAATCTGAACACGAGTTGAATTCTCTGAAGATGTTGATGTAATCTCATAAATACCGGGAATGCCACGCACCGCTTCTTCAATACGCGAAGTAACCCCCTCTTCCATCTCTACAGGGGAGGCTCCGGGGTAGAAAACAGAAATATAGATATTTCGTGAAGGTCGTTCCGGGAAAAACGACTTTTTCATGTTATACATGCTCAACCCACCGACTACAAGAAGAAATACGATGATTAGGTTTGCGTAAAATGGAAATCGAACAAAAATTTCAACTAGCTTTCTCATTTCTTAACTTTCAGTATTTCCAATTGTATTCGCTTCCAATATTTCAACCGGTGTTTTTTCCTTCACGTTAATCAATGATTCCGTCACAACGTATTCGCCTTCCTCCAGCCCATCAAAAATCAATGTTGAAGTATTTACTTTTATAATATGAATCTGCTTCTTTTTCAAAAAACCCTCGTCAACTACAAACACATCATTGGTATTAAAAACAGCACTCCTGGGGATTTCCATAGCCTGCTTGATTGGTAATCCCGGAAAAACGACCGATAGATATTCGCCTGATAATAATGCATCATTGTATTTCGAGTCCACCTTAACAAAAATACTGCGCGACTGCGTGCTCTCATCAACAAAGGCTGCTTTTCGCACTACTTTCCCTGTCAACTCAAGACTTCCCTTATTAACCGTGACTTGATCTCCAATTTTAATCCAACGCGAAAATTCATTTTCAATAGGAACTTCCAACTCCAACAAATCTGTTCGAATCATATTCGCAATTTGTCCTCCCGTATTCACATAAGCGCCAACTTCAGAATTGACCTTGGTAAAAGTACCATCAAATGGAGCATACATTGAATGGCGTTCCAGCTTCTTTTCATCTTGAAGGATGCTGTAATAGCTATTAAGAATACCCTGACTTGCTAAAAAAACTTTCAATTTTTCATCGTTGTAATCGGGCAAATCCGGAAGTGTCCCGTTTAAATCAATTGCATTGAAGAAATTCAAATAACTCTGATAGTGATCTGGAAAATCAATTTTAATATCGGGTAGGATATTGGTTAAGCTATTCAGAAATAGGCTCTTTTTACTTTTCAATGCTAATTCAACCTCATCTTTATATATTGTTGCAAGATGTTGTCCCTTTTTAAACGTGGTTCCCTTTTTTAATCTCACATCGCCAGGTTCAATTTTACCAGGAGCTTCGGCAACCAATAGAACTTCGTTTCCCGACACAACTCGTCCCTGAGCTTCAACCGATGAAATGACCTCTGAATAGTCGACTTGCTCAGCAGATACATAGCGCTTCACTTCAGTTTCGGGTTTTTGAACCGGTTCCGGTTTCATTGAAATAAATAATTTTGACAACACTGCAGATCCGCCCAGCAAAAAAATAAGACCTACAACTACAAACGTAATTTTTCTCCAGTTCATGTTCGATTTATTTGGATTGTAACATACAAGGGTTCAACACCATGTTAGCTTTATTGAGATAATACAAACATCTGAATTGATTTTTTTAGATGTCATTTGAGATAAAAAGTTTAACCGATTGAAAAACAAATTCCTAATTTATTGACTCCTGTCATTTTTACGCATTGGAGATTTTTCAAGATTAAAAGTTCGCAAGATCGAAATATAATTACAAGAATTTCAAATTTATTTGTAAATTTTTCTTAATCCAACTTTTCATAAATTTAACTCTTCCATGGAGTCGAATTCAGAACAAAAACTAAACGTTATAAGCTACTGGTAAATCAGTTTTATATACCTTTGCATCTCTTATTTGATTTGAAGTCAACGTAAATGCAAGTTATAAATTTTGACACCATTGTAATTGGTAGCGGTTTGGCAGGGCTATCAGCTGCCTATCATGCGTCGAAACATGGTACTGTTGCCATTATTACAAAATCACAGTTGGACACCAGTAATTCGTACTATGCACAAGGAGGAATTGCGGGAGCAATAAACGAAGACGACTCTCCGAAGTTACATTATCACGACACAATTGTTGCGGGGCGAGGGCTATGCGAGAAAGAGGCTGTTAAGATTCTGGTAAACGAAGGTCGCGACCGAGTGTTAGAATTGATTGACATGGGAATGAAATTCGACCGAAAAGATGGAGAATATATTTTAGGTCTTGAGGGAGGACACAGCAAGCGAAGAATATTGCATGCCGGCGGAGATGCTACCGGAAAAGAGCTGACCGGCTTTATGCTTGAGAAAGTTCGTAATCAGGAAACTATTACTTCATTTGAATATACGGCGGTCACCCGATTAATTATTGAAGAAGGTCGTTGCACAGGAGCGCAAGCAATTGATTTTGTCTCGGGCGAGAATGTAATTTTCAAAGGCCATGCCAGTATTCTGGCTACCGGAGGTTTATCGCGTATTTTCAGCCGAACAACCAATCCGCATACCGCAACAGGCGATGGTGTTGCATTGGCATATGAAGCCGGTGCGCAATTAGCCGATATGGAGTTTATCCAGTTTCATCCTTCAGCACTCTTTGTGAAAGACAAAGACGCTTTTCTAATTAGCGAAGCGGTACGTGGAGAAGGAGCCTGGCTGCTCAACACCGTCGGAGAGCGTTTCATGAAAGAAGTTCACCCATTGGCAGAGCTTGCTCCACGCGATATTGTTGCATTTTCAATCTATCGGCAAATGCAAAAACACAAAAGCAAGCACATCTACCTATCCATGAAACATCTGGATGCAGAGAAAATAAAAAAACGATTCTCAAACATTTACAGAAAGTTGCAGGAATATGGCTACGATATGACCAAAGACTTGCTCCCGATTGCTCCGGCAGCTCATTATATGGTTGGGGGCATAAAAACCGATCTGGATGGAGAAACGAGCATCCCCAGCCTTTTTGCCTGTGGCGAAGTCGCCTCTACAGGCGTTATGGGAGCCAATCGGCTAGCCAGCAACTCCCTTTTAGAATGCTTAGTTTTTGGCAAGCGTGCTGCCGAAAAAGCTTCATTGCAAAAGCCCAAACCGACAAAGGCTGAAAATTACGAAGCACTAACCAACAAACAAGAAAATGAACAAGCGTTCCTGAACATTAAAAACGAAATCGCTGATTTGATGTCCCAGAATGTTGGGATTGTTAGAGAAGGTCGATTTCTTCAGGAAACCATTGATAAGTTACACGAAATTAACACCCGAATTCCTGAGCAGCTGACAGATTATAATCAACTAAAAACGAGACAAATCGTTGAGATTTGTTTGCTAATTACACAATCGGCACTCTTGCGGGAAGAAAGCCGGGGAGGTCATATTCGTGAAGATTTCCAAAAGGAATCACCAGACTTCAGATTACATATTATTCAGCAAAAATATCAAGAACCTTTTTTTATTCCGATACAAAAATGATGAACGCAAATGAACTTGAAGCCGCCAACACACTAATCAATCTGGCGATAGACGAAGATGTTGCAACAGGAGACATCACAACCGATAATCTAATTCCGGCAGAAACCCGCCGTAAAGCCTATATGATTGCCAAAGCCGATGGAGTAATTGCCGGCTTACCAATTGCTGAAATGGTTTTCCGAAAGTTGGATGAGTCGCTGGTTTGGGAACCTCAAGTTGAAGAAGGAGCAAGTGTTACAAACGGCACCGTTTTGGTTCGTTTCGAAGCTTCGTACCGCGCACTGCTCACTGCCGAACGTACGGCGCTGAACTTCTTTCAACGTTTATCAGGAATTGCAACCATGTCAGCCAACTATGCTGATGCGGTTAAAGACTACAATACAGTGATATTGGATACCCGTAAAACATTGCCAGGCTTTCGCATGCTCGACAAATATGCAGTAAAAACCGGTGGCGCAACAAACCATCGCATCGGACTGTTCGATATGGTCATGATTAAAGATAACCACATTGAAGTAGCGGGAGGAATAACACCGGCAGTAGAACAAATCCGGGTCAAAGTTCCTGCTGATATTAAAATTGAGGTTGAAACAACCACGATGGAACAAGTCGTGGAGGCACTCAATGCAGGTGCCGACATTATCATGTTGGACAATATGGACAACGAAACCATGAGTAAAGCAGTGGAACTAATCGACGGAAGAGCAAAAGTTGAAGCTTCAGGAAATATGACCATTGAGCGACTTAAAGGTGTGGCTGCTACTGGTGTTGATTTCATTTCGATTGGCGCATTGACGCACTCGGTACAAGCAATGGATATTAGCCAGCGGTTGGAAGAATGAATCTGGTTATTGATATAGGAAATAGTCGGATCAAACTCGCTGTGTTCAAGAATAGTGAGATCTTACATCATATCGTTGTGGACGAATTGCATCCGGAGCATATTCAGGATTTACTTAAGAAACATGCTGATCTAAAAAATGTAATCGTCTCATCAGTTCGCGATTATTCGGCAGAATTGAGACATTTTCTACGGCAATCTTTTGACACCTATATTGAGCTGGATGCTGATACGCCTGTCCCAATAACCAATCGCTACAAAACTCCTGAATCACTTGGCAAAGACCGGTTGGCTGCAGCAGTTGGCGCAACGGTACTTTGCCCAAACCAAAATGTGCTGGTAATCGACGCCGGTACAGCGATTACTTACGAGTTCATCAGCTCTAAACACGAATATCTTGGAGGTAACATTTCTCCGGGCTTGACAACCCGCTTTAAAGCACTTCACCAATTTACCGGGAAACTACCCCTATTAACGGAAAACGAGAAAACCCCATTGATAGGAACAGACACTGAATCAGCCATTCAATCTGGAGTACAAATGGGCTTGCTTTTTGAAGTCGAAAAATACATCGAACACTTTAACACTATTTACGAAAAATTACAAATCATTATCACTGGCGGAGATGCGATTCTCTTTGATAAGAAATTTAAAAAAACCATCTTTGTACACTTTAATTTAACCCTCATCGGTTTAAACAGAATTCTGGAACACAATGTTAAAAAGACTTAGCGGAATTTTCACTTGCGGATTGTTCGTTCTAATGGGACTAACTTCATTCGCACAAAATAACAACACATCATCGCCATTTTCTCGTTTCGGTTTGGGAGACCTTCACGGTTACTCCCAAGGACGTTTTGCAGGAATGGGTGGTGCATCGCTCGGAAGTAGGCATCAGGTACAAATCAACTCTTCAAACCCCGCATCCTACGCTGCAATCGACAGTTTGTCATTTATATTCGAATTTGGAGCTGATGGTCGATTATCTGAATACAAGTCTGCATCGAACAGTTTTACAACCAACGATGCCAACTTCAGGTATTTCTCTTTCAGTTTTCCAATTACCCGATGGTCAGCGGCAACAATGGGAATTTCTCCATACGCAGACAAAGGCTATGAGATATATACTGAGGTAGATGATCCGGATATTGGTCGGATAGGATATAGTTACTTTGGAACAGGTACAATTTCGAAAGCCTATTTGGGGGCAGGGTTTAACCTTACAGAATCATTGTCAGTTGGAGCTAACGTTTACTATCTGTTTGGTACCTTAAATCAAAATAATTCGATTTATTTTATTGATGATACCCAACAATACGGTTTTAACGAGATCGAACAAACCAGACTTCGTGATTTTGCGTATTTACTTGGTATTCAATATGACCTGAAGTTGAAAAATGACAATTTTTTAACAATTGGAGCCACCTTGGATAAAAAATCAAAATTCACCGCATTCCATAGTCTGAACCAAGAAAAGATTTTATCTTTCGGCGGAAGTACATTAGCAGACTCTGTGAGCACAATCGTAGATGAGCCCGGGAAAATTCAATTGCCTACCAGTATTGGACTTGGAGTGTCTTATACCATATTAAACAAACTTGAAGTTAACGCAGATTTCCATCATTCAAAGTGGAGTGAAGCCAAATTTTTTGGAAGCCCGGTTGCCGAATTGACTGACCAAACTAAAGTAAGTTTTGGAGCCGAATATATTCCGGAAGCAACTTCGATCCGCAGTTATATAAAACGCATCCGATACCGTGCAGGTATACACTTTGATAAGTCCTACTTAAAAATTAACAACCAACAACTTAACGAATATGGCATGAGTTTTGGTGTAGGTCTTCCTGTTAATCGTTCAAAGTCAACAATCAATTTAGCATTGGAATTTGGACGTAGAGGAACAATTGAGGATAACTTAATTCGTGAAAACTATACCAAAATAAGTTTATATTTGAACTTGTTTGATCGGTGGTTTATTCAACGAAAATTCGATTAACAAAAAAGTGTAACTTAAAAATAAAATTGATCATGAAACCTTTATTTTCTAAAACATTCTTGCTAACAATAGCAATTGTTGCTATAACTGGATTTTCATCCATTGCACAGCGAGTAATTAAAGGCACCGTCTATCGAGATGGAGAGCCAGCCGCAGGGGTAACAGTTGAAGCCCATAAATCAAACGATACATTCATGACCAGCTTTGATGGGAAATATGAAATCGAAGCAGATGAAAAATCGAAATACCTGAGATTTACTTTTATTGACGATTCACGCAAATTTGATATTGAAGGAAACAGTAGTAATAAAATCGACTTTAGTTTTGATGGTGAAATCCCAACAGGAGGAGCCACTGCTGACGAGGAGGGAGATGTAGATCTTCGGACGAGTCAGGAATTAGTTAAAGCTAAAGATCGCGATTTCATGAATAATCTTTCGATGTATGATCAATTTTACAAACAAGATGATTATAAATCGGCTATGAAGCCATGGAGAATAGTTTACAAAAAGTATCCAAAATCAACTCTGAACTTATATATCCATGGATCAAACATGTATGAGTACCTGATCAACAACACGGAAGATTGGGATCAAAAAAATGCATACATCGATTCTTTAATTTCAATTTATGACCGTCGTATTAAATACTTCAATCAAAAAGGTTATGTCCGTGGGCGTCAGGGAACAGACTTGTTAAAATTCAAATTAGCCAATGAAAATCTGGATGACGATCAATTAAAATCGATCCTCAAGACAGGTTACGGTTATTTGGAAGAGTCAATCAATTTACAACAGAAAGAATCAGAGGTAGCTGTTTTAGTTGTGTTTATGCAAGCGACGAAACGACTGTTCATCATGGGGGAGCTTCCAAAGGATCAAGTTGCTGCGAACTATCAAACAGCTTCTGATATTATAAATAATTACCTCAAAGCAGAACCAGAGAGTGAAAAATATTTAACTGCAAAAGATTTGGTTGATCGACTTTTCCAAACCAGTGGTGCTGCTGATTGTGAAGCGTTAATATCGCTCTATGAACCACAGTATGACGAAATCGTTCAGAATGTGGATGATTTGAAGAAAATGCTCAGGATTCTAGATCGTAGAGACTGTACAGAAAGTGAGCTTTTTGCAACAGCTTCTGAAAAACTGTACGATCTGGAACCTTCTGCCGAAGCAGCCTTTAACATGGCTCGTCTGTTTGTAAAACGTGATCAGTTTGACCGTGCGAAGGAATATTACCAAAATGCAATCGAATCGGAAACAGATAAAGAGTTATTGGCCAAGTATTATTACGAATTGGGCTTGTTCATCTTCGCAAAAGAGAATGATTTCCAAAAAGCAAGAGGACTTGCTCGTAAGGCTATTCAAAATAATCCGAACTCAGGTCGTGCATACATTTTATTGGGTGATATCTATGCTCAATACGCCAAGCATTATGGAGAAAGTGATTTTGAACATGCATCATTGTATTGGTTGGCGGTAGATTATTACCAAAAAGCAAAACGTGTGGATCCTGACGTATTTGCAAGTGCAAATGAAAAAATTGCAATCTATAAACGTTATTTCCCTGACAAAGAAACGATGTTCTTTCAAGGATTTGAAGAAGGTCAAAGTTACACTATCGGTAGCTGGATAAATGAAACGACCAAAGCTCGTGTCAAATAGTAAAAAAATAAAATCAAAATATTCAAGCATAAGCATTGCGATTCTCTCTCTGGGAATTGCAGTGCTTTTCTTTTCTTGTGCCAATAAGATCGAGAAAATCAACGAAGTATCGTCGGGAGAAAGGTTATATAGCGCCGAAGCTGAAGACTACGAGATGATCCACTCTGATTCAACAATCATTCGGTTTAAACTAATTACTCCTAAATTGATCAATTTTGATAAAGTTGACGACCCATTCATCGAATTTCCGGAAGGTGTGAAAATTGAAAAATATAACGAACAAATGGAGCAAACAGCTAGTATTACCTCCAACTATGCCCGTTATTTCGAGAAAGAAAAAAGATGGGAAGCCGAAAACAATGTGGTTGCTGTAAACCCTCAGGGCGACACCTTAAAAACAGAACAATTAATTTGGGAAGAAGAGAAAGAAAAAATTTATTCCGAACAATTTGTAAAAATTATTCGTAAAGATCAGGTAATTACCGGTATCGGTTTTGAATCAGATCAGAACCTGGCAAACTGGAAAATAAAAAATCCTAAAGGACCGCTATATATTGAAGTCGAAGAATAGTTGAATATGGAAATCCTAATTGTCATTATTCTTACTACCATTTTATTTTCTGCTTTTTTCTCCGGGATGGAAATCGCTTTTGTGTCAGCCAATAAATTAAGATTGGAACTGGACAAACAGCAAAACTTTATTAGCGGACGTATTCTATCACTTTTCACAAAAAATCCGGGGCAGTATATTGCTACCATGCTAATCGGCAACAATATTGCGCTTGTCATTTATGGTATTGCATTTGCTCAACTTCTAGAGCCCCTGTTTTTCAATTTCATTCCCAACGTCACTTTTGTCTTGCTTTTACAAACAATTACCTCAACGCTAATCATCCTTTTTACTGCTGAGTTTTTGCCAAAAACCTTATTCCGAATAAATCCGAACACATTTCTACGTTTCTTTTCGTTTCCACTACTTATTTTCTACTTCTTATTTTATCCACTATCTAAATTAACCATCGGTATTTCCCGTGTTCTGCTCACAACAATATTTAAATCCTCCTATGGAAAGGATACCAAGAAAAAGGTATTTAACCGAATTGATCTGCATTATTTCGTGAACGAAACAGATGAAGATCAGCAAATGCGTGAACAAGAACTTGAAAACGAAGTGAAGCTTTTCAGAAACGCCCTTGACTTTTCAAAAGTGAAACTTCGAGAGGTCATGGTTCCGCGAACTGAGATTGAGATTATCGATGTCAACTCAGATATGGAAGAGCTTATCCAGAAATTCATTGAAACAGGCTATTCCAGAATCCTTTTCTATCAGGATAATATTGACAATATTATTGGCTATATCCATCACTCTACAATTTTCGCGAATCCCGGATCTATTCGGTCCAATTTGAAAAAGGTACTAATCGTTCCTGAAACCATGCCCGCAAGTAAATTGTTGAGTAAATTTATTCAGCAACACCGAAGCATTGCTATCGTTGTTGATGAATTTGGCGGCACTGCCGGAATGGTGACCAGCGAAGATATTTTAGAAGAAATTTTTGGAGAAATTGAAGATGAACATGATACCATTGATTTTGTAGAACGACAAATTAGCGATCATGAATTTGTTCTTTCGGCACGCATTGAACTGGACGACCTGAATGAGAAATACAACCTGAAATTTCCGGTTAAAGAAAACTTTGAAACACTTGCCGGATTTATACTATTCCACCACGAAAGTATTCCTAAAATCAATACGATCATTGATATAGACAACTACCGCTTTAAAATTCTAAAAGCCTCAAACACGAAGATCGAGCTGGTGAACCTTAAGATATTGGACAACACCTAAAATAAAAAATGAATCCTAAGGTTTAATTCTCAAAATTACTATCTTCGTAGCTCGAAAATTTTAAGTAAATCATAATTCAATAATTATTAGTCAATGGCTACATTACAGAGAATAAGAAATCGTGCCGGCTTACTGGTTGCGATCATTATTGGTCTAGCACTAGTTGCCTTCATTTTAGGCGATATGCTTCGCTCAGGTAGTTCATTATTAAGGCCTCAACAATTAGAAGTTGCCGATATTAATGGAGAATCTGTTCAGTACCCTGATTTCCAAAAACGCATTGAAGAAATGGCGGAAATCTACAAGATGAACACTGGGGCTACACAGCTCGACGACGAAACGTGGGTACAAGTGCGCGAGCAGGCTTGGCAAAATTTAGTTCGCGAGATTGTTATGAGTGAAGTTTATGAGGACCTCGGGTTAACCGTAACGTCTGATGAGCTTTTCGACATGGTTCAGGGAGCTAACCTTCATCCAATCATTCAGCAATTATTCCGCAACCCACAAACAGGGCAGGTTGATAAAACGGCAGTCCTTCAATTCCTAAAATCATTGGAGACCAATGCTACTGCTCAGCAGAGAGCTTATTGGCTTTATATTGAAGATCAGATTAAAGAAGAACGGATTCAAACCAAATACAACAACCTGGTTGCGAAAGGACTGAACACAACAACTGTTGAAGCTAAAAATAGTCTGGAAGCTAAGAATCAAAGCGTAAATGCGCAATACATCCGTTTGCCATTCAGCTACTTGCCTGATAGCGCGGTTTCTGTAACTGAAAGTGAGTTGAGAGATTATTACAACAAGCACCAAGACGACTACAAACAAGAGGAAAGTCGTACCATTGAATATGTAACATTTAATGTTAAAGCTTCTGAAGCAGATGATGCCAACACCTTGAAGTGGATGGAAGATGTAAAACCAGAGTTTGCAAATGTAGCTGACAATGCGCAATATGTAAATGTCAATTCAGACGTTCGTTTTGAAAATATCTACCAAAAAGAAAGTGAACTTCCTGTGAACCTTGCTGAATTTGCATTCAACGGAGAAGAAGGTGATATTTACGGGCCTTACAAGGAAGGTAATACATACAAATTAGTTAAAATTGACGATTTTAAAGACTTGCCCGATTCAGTAGAAGCCCGCCATATTTTGATCAAGCCGGAAACTGTAGGAAGTTATGAAGCCGCGATGGCTTTAGCTGACAGCTTAAAAAGCGAAATTGAAGACGGAGCCAGCTTTGCAAAAATCGCCGAAGAATACTCAGAAGATGCCGGGTCTGCTCGTAAAGGAGGAGATCTGGGGTGGTTCAAAAAAGGCCAAATGGTAAAACCTTTCGAGGAAGCAGCATTCAACGGAGAGGTAAACGAACTCTACACTACTACATCGCAATTTGGTGTTCACCTGATTCAACCAACAAAAAAAGGCAAAGAAGTTAAGCAGGTTCGTTTGGCGACCTTAATCCGTAATGTTGAACCAAGTACGCAAACATACCAAACCGAGTATGCTAAGGCAAGTAAGTTTGTTGCCGAAAATCAGGATTATGATTCATTTAACGAAGCCATTGCAAACGAGAAGTTAACAAAGAAAATTGCAACATTTGGCGAAAATGACCGTGAGGTAAGAGGATTGGAGCAATCTCGCTCACTAATCCGCGCGGCGTACGACGCTGATGTTGAAGACATCCTTCACAACACTGAAGGTTCTGCAATTTTTGAACTAGGAGATAACTTTGTGATTGCAGCTGTTGCAAGTGCAACCGAAGAAGGAATAGCTTCTTTTGAAGAAGTGAAACCTCGTATTGAATTGGCTGTTAAAAAGCAAAACAAAGGGCAAGCAATTGCTCAAAAAATGGCTGAAGCCGTCGATGGAAAAGACTTTGAAGCAGCTGCTTCAGCATTAAATACTGAAGTGAAAGATGCTAATGGCATCACCTTTAACTCAACATCTATTCCATCAATCGGACTGGAGCCGGCAGTGATTGGAACAATGACTAGCTTAAGCCAGGATGAAACATCAAGTCCAGTTGTTGGAAATAGTGGAGTTTATCTGGTAAAAGTTATTTCGAAAACAGAAGGTTCAGATGAAAACGTTCAAGCAGAACAACAGCGTCTGAATCAAGCATTGAGCTATCGTGCAGCTTATCAAGCTTACGAAGCACAAAAAAATGCTGTTGAAATTGAAGACAAGAGAGCAAAATTCTATTAGTAGAAGATTCTCACAAAATATAAAAGCAGGCTCAAAAGGCCTGCTTTTTTTATGTCCCATTTTGAAAAAATGATTGTGGCTAAACCCTAGTTAGAGTCTTACAAATAATGTGATCTCTTCTCGTACGCTATTTAACTTTTATCGTTCCATTTCGATATAAACCCAATGCTTCATCCAATAGCAATTCAATTGTCTGAATCGGGAGATCAACACTCGGATTAATTCTGAGTATCTTCATGCGGGAACGATTTCCTTGTTCTAATTCAGGATGATCGAGATATTTTCCTTCAACAAAAAGAATATACGGCTCATCTGTTTTTTTATCCGTCCATAAATAGCAGAACATCTTTTTCTTATAGCAGAAGCAAGGCATGCCATACTTCCGTGTTTCGGTCACCTCGGTGTCCTGTTCAAGAATAATGCGCCGCAAAGCGAGCAGACAACCTTTATTGGGTTCTTCTTTATTCAAATAGTAGTTGTCAAGATACTGAACCATGCCATCCAAATTTATCTTGTGGAAAGAATTGCGATTAATCACTCCTGCCAAGGCTGTCATCATCCCCCGCTTCATTGTTTGTTGGTGTTGATTGGCTGAACGATCATCATCTTCAACACATAATAATGAAATTCAGTAAAAATTAGAATTCCCTGATATAAATCTCTTTAAACTGGAGGATCAACGCATCTTTCTCACGAATCTCGATTGCGATATGACCACGCATTCCCACATTTAAGCTTTTATGCTTCACATCATTTAGAATTCCGATCCCATTGTAATTCGTCACTTTTATGCCATTTAACCAGGCTTCAATCGAAGCTCCCTCACACCGCACACGCATAACATTCCATTGGTTGGTTTCTTCAGCATAATAAAAAATCACATTCTTCTTTTGCATGGACTCGTTTACACTTGCCTTTCGTGGAAGATTTGGATATACCCATCGCTCATAGCCTTTTGTTTCATCCCAAACCATACCTGTTTGCCACGGAGCTGGTGAGTGAATATCGATTTGAGGCCCATGCATCCAATGTTCTTCATCATCGTATCGAGACCGTACTTGCAAACCGCTATTACCGGAGCTGGTTTTAAATGCCCTGAATTTAAACTTCAACTCAAAATCGCCATATTCCTTTTCGGAATATAACCAAGCAGGATTGTGCTCCGGATTATTCAAAGAATTAGCCATGATTGTTCCGTCGATCACCCGAAAGAAAATGTAATTCCGGTCGCGTGGGGTTTTCTTTTCAACCCAACCATCCAGATTTTCCCCGTTAAAAAGAGAAACAAAATCATCTTGCGCAGAGGCATATAATGAGTATAGGAGAACTAAAATAATTATAATCAGTTTCCGATTCATAAACAAACTTGGTTGTTGTTAGATTTCACTTTTAAATCGCCGTCTAAAGTTCTAACTTTCATTGATGAAATGCAAGTATTTTCTAGTCGGCTGTTCAATTGCAAAAACCACACCAAAATCCCATCAGGCATTTCAGCCAACCATGCTTTGTAATGAACTGAACAAAAGTGAACTTCGCTTTGTCTAACTAATAAAAATCTAAATGATATGACACACAGGCGCGAATTCCTAAAAAATCTGGCAGCCATGACTGCTGCGTTATCTGTTCCTTCCGTACTCAGTGCCCAAAATAACGAAAGCGATAAGCTGGGAGAGTTACTTCCGCTACGCCGGCTGGGCAAAACAAATGAATATGTGACAATGTTGGGCGTTGGCGGATATCATATTGGCTGGACCAGTGAACGCGATGCTCAGGCTGTGATAGAAACAGCAATTGAAGGTGGGGTTCGTTTTTTTGATACTGCGGAACAGTATGGCCCCGCCGTTAGTGAAGAACGCTATGGAAAATACCTGATCCCAAAGTATCGGGATCATATTTTTCTGATGACGAAAACTCAGGCTCGAAATGCCAAAGATGCTCAGCAGCATTTGGAAGATTCGTTAAGACGAATGAAAACCGACCACCTCGACTTGTGGCAAATTCATTCGATCTTCACGCCCGAAGATGTTGAAAACCGCTTAGCTGAAGGAGTTTTAGATGTCGTAAAAAAAGCCAAAGAAAGTGGCAAAGTAAAGTACATTGGGTTCACCGGTCATCAAAATCCGTATGCCCACAAACGGATGTTGGAACTAACTCGCGATGATGATCCGTTTGATACAGTGCAGATGCCTGTTAACGTGTTAGATCAATCCTATTTTAGTTTTGCTGAGAATGTGATGCCCGAATTGCTGGAGCGAAACATTGGTATCCTGGCGATGAAAACGCTGGCTGACGGGCGTTTCTTTGCTAAAAAGGAAAAAGCGAATTGGACAACGGATGATCCACTAATCCCAAACTATATCAGCATTCGCGATGCCCTGTACTATGTATGGTCATTGCCTGTAAGTACGCTCATTACCGGAGCTGAAAAAGCTGAATTTATGCAGGAAAAAATTGACTTGGCTAAATCTTTTGTAAAACTGCAGGAAAGCGAACGCCAGCAACTGGTTGAACGTGTAAGATCTAAAGCAATCAATGGAACCTATGAATATTATAAGCAAAAATCGTCATAAATATCATTCATCAAGCTAAACTGCCGGTCAATAAAACCAATCGAAAAATCATCACTGCTCATTGTTCTTTTCTTATATTTAAGCATGATTTGCAGAAAAATAATTAGTGGTGGACAAACCGGAGTTGACCGGGCTGCATTAGATGCATGTCTTAACGCCAATTTCACCTGTGGAGGCTGGTGTCCTGCAGGCCGAAAGGCGGAAGACGGTGAAATCCCGTTAACCTATCCACTCCAGGAAATTTGGAGCACCAGTTATGATGATCGCACCAGAAAAAACATCAATGAATCAGATGCCACTCTGATCGTTTATGAGGGGAAATTAAGTGGTGGCACCTTGCTAACTTATAATTATGCCTCAGAAAAGAACAAACCGATTTTCCTTTTCAAGGTTTCTCCATTTCTCATTGACGAAACCTTGGAACAGCTCTTTCATTTTCTTAAAATCAATCAGGTCGAAACCTTAAATATTGCTGGGCCACGGGCTAGCATGTGGGATAAAGCCTACGAATTGAGCTACTTGATAACAGCCAAGCTAATTCAGAAAATCAATAGCCCGATCTAACCAATTACCGGTTCTATTTTTCGGCAAGCATCCGTTCTATGCCCAATTCCAATCCGGTCAGTTCGGCCAAACCTTTTAAACGGCCAATTAACGGGTAGCCGGGGTTAGCATCGTTCTCATAGTCAGCCAACATTTTGATACCATGATCCGGGCGAACCGGAATTCGAATATCTTCTCGTCCCCTCTCTTTTCTCGATTGCTGTTCTTCCAACAGCGCTTTCATAATCGGGAAAAGATCGACATCACCTTCAATATGTCCTGATTCGTGAAAGCAGCCATCCGGTAAAAATACATTGTTGCGCAGGTGGGTAAAATGAATGCGCGAACCGAGTTTTTTCACAATCCCGGATAAATCATTTCTTCGATTTACGGATAACGACCCCGTACAAAACGTAAGTCCGTTTGAAATCGAGTCAACCTGATTACAGATCCATTCCAAATCATCTTGCGTACTCACAATCCGTGGAAGCCCCAATACCGAGAATGGCGGGTCATCCGGATGAATGCACAGCTTCACGCCAGCCTCTTCGGCCACCGGAATAACATCCCTTAAAAACAAGGATAGATGTTTCCGAAGTTGGGTGTGATCAATCTCTTTGTAGTGATCAATTAGATCGAGAAAAGCCTGTTTGAAATCCAGAGCCGAGCTATCAACGGCACCATTGATGAAGCCCTGCGTAACGACAATAATATTGTAAGCGAGTTTTTCCTTTTCTTCGTCGCTCATTTGCTGGGCTTTTTGTGCTGCTTTTTTTACAATCTCCGGCGGGTAATCCTTTTCTGCTCCTTCCCGATTCAAGATAAAAGCATCGAAAGCCACAAAAGTTGGAAAGTCGAAAAACATAACTTCGCCACCACTTTTCAATTTGTAATGCAAATCGGTACGAGCCCAATCCAACACGGGCATAAAATTGTAGCAAACCCGATCAATGCCACACTCTCCAAGGTTGCGAATCGATTGCTTGTAATTCTCAATCAGCCGGGGATAATCAGCATTGTGCGTTTTTATTCCTTCAGAAACCGGCAAACTCTCCACCACTGACCAACGCATACCAAAATGCTCAATTTGGTCTTTCACCTTTCGGATCGCCTCAACCGGCCAAACTTCCCCATTCGGGATATGATGCAAAGCGGTCACCACCCCCTCTATACTCATTTGCTTCAGATCAGCAAGGCTCACCCGATCTTTATCTCCAAACCAACGCCACGTTTTTTCAAGCCCCATAACTTAATCCTTTATAATAGCTAAACACCGCTGAACGCACTAAAACCGCCATCAACCGGGATAATTGTTCCGGTAATGAAACTTGCGGCATCGGAGCATAGAAATTGAACAATGCCGTTTAATTCGTTAATGTCACCAAAACGTTTCATGGGGGTACGAGCCAATACTTTTTTGCTTCGTTCGGTGTAGCTGCCATCCGGGTTGATCAATACCGCACGATTCTGATCGCCAATAAAAAAACCGGGAGCAATCGCATTCACACGTAATTTCTCTCCAAACTTAAGAGCCATTTCCATCGCCATCCATTGGGTGAAAATATTGATTCCGGTTTTAGCAACAGAATATCCCATTACCCGTGTAATAGCCGAATAAGTGGCCATTGATGAAACGTTTATGATATTGCCTTTCCCGTTTTTTGCCATCGCTTCTCCGAAAATCAAACTTGGAACTACCGTACCATGCATATTTACATCGGTCACCTTTCGGTAGTCAGTCAACTTCATATCAAAAATGGTTTGCTCCTCGGTTAATGTGGCACCCGGGATATTTCCGCCTGCAGCATTAATCAGGATATCAATCGCCCCCCATTTATCAAGAATCTCATCGCGAACTTCTTTCAGTCGCTCTTCATCCAACACATCACAAGGGAAAGCTTCAATTTCGCCAATAGATTTCAGCGCTTCTATTTTCTTATTCAGCCGTTCTTCATTTCGCCCAAGAATAGCCACTTTTACGCCTGCTTCCAACAAGCTTTGAGCGATACTCCCGCCCAACACACCACCACCTCCGGTAACGATGGCAATTTGTCCTTCAATATTAAAATTATTCATGGTATAGACTTAGAACTTGTTAATGAATAAACGTCGCCTCAAAAATAGAATGAATTACCTCTTCTATCTAGTTGTATTTGTGCATGAATTTACAATATATTTGCAACCCAATCAAATCGCGGATTAATGAAAATCATGCATGAACAGCTGAATATTAAGAATGAAAGCTCCTTAAAAGTAAAGTGGGACGATTTTCCACATTTCACTTTTCCATGGCATTTTCATCCTGAATATGAACTAGTGTATGTAATTGAAAGTTTCGGAACCCGGTTTATTGGTGACAGCGTGGAAAATTTTGAAGCGGGCGATCTGGTTTTGTTGGGTTCAAACGTGCCCCACTTTTGGAAAAATAATGAATTATTTCATCGAAATGATCCGCAGTATAAAGTCAAGGCTGTTGTTATTCATTTTCCTGAAGATTTTTTCAAACAGCAAATTGATCATGATCAAGAATTTCAGGCAATCAGTCACTTATTGAAAAAAGCCGGGCGCGGAATTCATTTCTCAACTTCCGTCGCCAACCGCCTGCAAAAAGACATTTTAAAATTACTGCGTCTGAAAGGTCTTAGGCGAACCTTGCATTTTGTTGATTTGCTGGATCAGTTGGCTACCACTAAAAATCAACGATTGCTGGCTAGCGAATCCTACCAAGCCAACCTGCACGATTTGTCGAGCGATCGGCTCGATAAAGTGATGCATTTTATCAATTCAAATTACAGGCAAGATTTAAAAGTTACAATGATTGCCCAACATGTAAGCATGAACACCAGTGCATTTTGCCGCTATTTCAAAAATAAAACCGGTAAATCAGTTACTGAATTTGTCAATGAAATGCGAATTGGATACGCCTGCAAATTGTTACTTGAAAACAAGCAAAACATCTCTCAAATCTGCTTTGAGAGCGGCTTCAACAACCTTTCAAACTTCAATCACTGTTTCAAACGCATGAAATCATTTTCGCCCAGCCAATACCGAAAATTATACCACCTAAACAGTCAAGTTAGCTAAGTGAATCTTCTTTCAAACTTACGTGCAAGACATAATAAATACCATTCTAAATTCACCCTCGTAAGAACAATCTATCTTTCAAGGTGTTTTGTTCAGTTATGGGGTTGAAATATGCCCATTTTATAAATGTATGAGAATGAATGAGACTATTGAGATGAAAAAAACTTCCTCGGAAAGGAATTCAACTACCCAGGAGCCAATCCAGCAATTTTTAGCAAAGCTTAAAGACAAAATGAAACAAGTCTATCACCAACGAGGTGATATTGACAAATACAGCCAACAACGGGGATTGCCTCCTTTTGTGCTTCGCGAGATCATGGAATGTAATCCGTTGTCGATCGGAATTCCGAAGGAATATGGTGGTCGTGGTGCCATCATGCGCGAAAACATTGCACTGCTTGAAGCAGCGTCGTACGAATCGCTGGCTCTGTCGCTGACTTTTGGAATTAATTCAGCCCTGTTTTTACAGCCCGTTGGAAAGTACGCACAGGAAGAGGCTAAAGCTTCGGTTTTCAAACGCTTTTTGGAACAGCGAAACATGGGTGGACTGATGATTACCGAGCCTGATTACGGCAGCGATGCCCTGAACATGCAAACATCGTGTACCGAAGAAGAAGACTATTTCCAGCTGAGAGGAAAAAAACACTGGGCCGGATTAACCGGATGGGCTGACTATTGGCTACTCACCGCCAGACAAAAAACGGAAAAAGGTGATCTGAAACGCGACATAGACTTCTTTATTTGCGATGTAACCCAACCCAATCAGGGCATTCAGGTTGAAGAGTTTTTTGACAACCTTGGATTGTATCAGATTCCTTACGGACGAAACCATATTGATGTAAAAATTCCAAAAACACATCGCCTTCAACCTCATTCAACAGGGGTTAAAATGATGTTGGACTTACTGCATCGTTCACGCATGCAGTTTCCGGGAATGGCCATGGGTTTTATTCATCGTATTATGGATGAAGCAATCGACCATTGCAAACAACGATTAGTTGGAGGGAAAAGCTTATTAAACTACGATCAGGTTCAGGAGCGTTTATCGAAATTACAAGCCTCATTTACGGTTTGCTCGGCCATGTGCTCAAACAGTGCAAAAAAGGCCGGTGTTGAAAACGACCTGACAGAAATCGGCATTGAAGCAAACGCGGTTAAATCGGTAATTACCGACCTGATGCAAGAAGCAGCTCAATCGCTTACCCAATTGGTGGGCGCAAAAGCATACAAACTAAGTCATCTTGGAGGACGCGGAATTGTTGACAGCCGTCCTTTCCAGATTTTTGAGGGATCGAACGATATTCTTTATGCTCAGATTTCAGAAGGAATTGTAAAGCAAATGCGCAAGCTGAAAGAAACGAACTTGTTCAATTTTCTGAAAGGATATGAATTAACCAGTCGCTCAGCCGACCAATTGAAAGAGCTTTTCAACTTTGACTTGAATCTGCAACTACCTCAACGTAAAATGGTAGAACTGGGGCAAGTTATTGGTCGTGTTATTTCGATGGACATGGTACACAAATTGGCCGACGAAGGATTTCGCAGCGACCTGATTGAAGGTGGAGTAAACATGCTTCAGCAGGAAATTACACAAACCATGAGCAAATTCAAATCAAAAACACTTGACTTGGTTATTGAAGATTATCAGGATGACAGTTCCTGGCTTAAATTTTCAATCTGAAAAACATAGCTATAACACGTTTCACTTTTAGACGAAAGATATCAATCCTCCTGATTGGTATCTTTTTTTTTGAATATCCGTGAGTTTACCTGCGGTCATTCAGTTGCCATGAAATGAGCAATGATTTATTAATTTTGTTTCAATTAAAAGCGACACTAAAAATTGAAGTAAAGCATGAGTGAGAAAAATCAATGGCTCTCGGTCTTCATTAATCCTTTGCGAAAGCAAGCGTGGTTTGAAGCATTCCGACAGGCTTTTTGGAGCAATCCGGATCGGTTGATGGCTGCCAAAGCGACCTTTGCGATTGCCTTGCTGGCTGTTCCTTTTGTCGTTGCCGGGAAATCGGTTATTGGCATTACCCTGGCTTTGGGAGCTTTAGCCGGTGCCCTTTCCGAAACCGACGATCATCCCCGGGGAAGGATCAAATCGCTGGCACTAAAAGTCGTAAGCTTCGGATTCTCCAGTTTTGCTGTCGCCCTATTAAATCCTTACCCAATTATTTTAGGTTTCGGACTTGCGATCTCCACCATTGGTTTTATCCTCATTGGTGGATTGAGTGAGCGATACCGGGGAGTTACTTTTGGTGCGATACTCGTTGGCATTTACACCATGCTGGGTATCGACAATAGTCCCGGTTGGTACTTGCAGCCTATTTTACTTTCGGCCGGAGCCCTGTTCTATGGGTTGCTTTCGCTCGTATTGCTTTTTTATCATCCGTGGCGATTACTGGAAGAACAGTTAGCCAGAGGTTACCTGGCCTTAGCAACTTACCTCGAAGAAAAAGCGAAACTATTTCCAAGTGACAAAACGCGTCAGGGACAATTACGAAATCAGTTGGCACTTCAAAACGTGCAATTAGTTGCCGCGCTCGATCGATGTAAAGACGTACTGAATAGTTATGGCGATGCGGTGAAGGATGAGGAACCATTAAAACCCTACATGCGCTATTTCATGCTTTTGCAAAGCTTGCACGAACGGGCTGCTTCCAGTCACGAGCGCTACGATTTGCTGAGTGACGACCCGGAAAATAAAGAGCTACTGGAAGGGATTGGGCAAACGCTTCTGCAGCTATCATTGGCCATCAAACAATTTGCCAATAGCCTGCTAACCGGAACACCTTATCGGCATCCTATTTCGTTAGCTTGGATGGTAAACGCCTTGAAAGACCAGTTCGAGAAAGCTGAAAATAAAGCGACGCATCCGTTGGCGCCACTCATCAATAACCTGAACCGATCGCATCAATCACTGGCCAATTTAAACGAAGATCAGCAACGAAGCTTAACGCCACGCCTGGCCAAAGATGAACGAAAAATTGGCGAACGACTGAAAGCTCAGCTAAACTGGAACCATCCGCGGCTACGGTATGCCATTCGGCTTAGTTTGTGTTTCCTGATTGGCTTTGCGATTTCCGAGGGATTTCAAATTGCAAGGGGAGAATGGATCATCCTCACCAGTTTATTTGTTTGCCAACCCAGTTACAGCGAAACTCGCCGACGCCTGCTACAACGGGTTTTGGGAACTCTCACCGGAGTTATTGCCGGCGTGCTGATTGTTCAGCTATTCCCGACCAGCGCCGGACAATTGGTGCTCATGCTGGCATCAGCTTTTACCTTTCTGTTTTGGCTGCGTCGGAACTACTCAATCTCTGTTATTTTCATTACCATTTTTGTGCTCAGTGCATTTAGCCTGATTACTGATGAAGGGGTAGCCATCATGGTTCCGCGTTTGGTTGATACCGTAATTGGTTCGGTGTTGGCTATTATTAGTGTGCGATTGCTATGGCCCGACTGGCAATACAAACGTCTGCCCGGTCTCATTAAAGAGGCGCTGAGTAAAAACACGGCCTACTTTCAAGCTATCATCAATGAATATGAACACGAATCGACTGACGATGATTTTGATTACCGGGTAGCACGCCGACAGGCACACCGAGCCGACAACGCCCTGGTGTTAGCCTGGCAAGGCATGCAAATGGAGCCCAAAAACCGACAGCACTTTCGCAAACAAGCCTTTACCCTCACCTACCTCAACCATGCGCTATTATCGTATTTGTCGGCACTTGGAGCACATCGTCAGCAGCAGCAGCTAAGTACGATCGAGCTGCTATCGATTGCTAAAGATGTGCTGGCTGCTTTGCAGGAAGTTACCAATTCAATGCAAGTACAAAACGGCATGGACGACAAACACATTGACAACCTGATGCATGAAATTAAAGAGCATTTAAACAATACCGAACAAGGAGAAGCGCAGCAACAATTTAACTTGCTATTCAACATTGCCGATGTTACAGCCCACATTTTAAAACGGGCAAACGTATTGGCCATTCATCAAAAATAACAAAGGCAAATCCATGAGTTTTCTCGTATTCGATGTAATGGGAATGCCTTATCTTTACTAATCGAGTGCAAACAACAAAATTTACAACAATGAAACATATTGAAACATACATTGAAAATAATAAAGACCGCTTTTTAGATGAACTATTTGGCTTGATTCGAATTCCTTCGGTGAGCTCAATTGAAGCCCACAAACCCGATATGTACAAGGCTGCTGAATATTGGAAAGAACTGCTTCTCAGTTCGGGAGCCGATCAAGCACAGGTTTTTGAAACCAATGGCAACCCGGTTACTTATGCCGAGAAAATCATTGATCCTGCAAAGCCAACCGTATTGGTGTATAGCCACATGGATGTGATGCCTGCTGAGCCCCTGGAACTGTGGAAATCGCCGGCTTTTGAACCGGAAGTGCGCGATGGTAAAATATGGGCGCGGGGTGCCGACGACGACAAAGGCCAGGGCATGATGCACGCCAAAGCTTTTGAGCTGATGGTAAAGACCAACACCCTGCCCTGCAATGTCAAATTTATGATTGAAGGAGAGGAAGAAATTGGCTCTCCGAACTTGGGTAAGTGGTGCGAAGAGAATAAAGAAATGCTGAGTGCTGATGTTATTTTGGTTTCCGACACCACCATGCTGGCTCCCGGTAAGCCTGCCATTACTACCGGCCTGCGCGGACTAGCCTATTGGCAGGTGGAAGTGACCGGTCCCAACCGCGACCTGCATTCAGGATTGTATGGCGGTGCCGTTGCCAACCCCATCAATACATTGGCTAAGCTAATCGCACAAATGACCGACGATAATGGCCACATTACCATTCCCTGTTTTTACGACGATGTATTGGAAGTTTCCACTGAAGAACGGGTCTTACTGGCAAAAACACCTTTTGATCTGGAAAGCTATAAAAAAGCCTTATCGGTTGATGAACTGTCCGGTGAAAAAGGCTATTCCACGATCGAGCGCACCGGCATTCGCCCATCGTTTGATGTATGTGGCATTTGGGGCGGTTACTCGGGCGAAGGAGCCAAAACTGTTTTACCATCAAAAGCCTTTGCTAAAATTAGTACTCGGTTGGTTCCCAATCAGGATCATGAAAAAATTGCCGAGCAGTTTAAAGCCCACTTCGAAAGCATTGCTCCAAAGTCGGTTAAGGTAGACGTAACTTCGCTGCATGGCGGCCAGGGATATGTTTGCCCAATCGATTTACCCGCCTACCAGGCAGCCGAACAAGCTTACATCGACGTATTCGGACAGCGCCCCGTTCCTGTTCGCAGCGGTGGTTCTATTCCAATCATTTCAACCTTTGAACAGGTGCTGGGTATTAAAACAATTTTAATGGGCTTTGGACTGGAATCGGATGCCATTCACTCGCCAAACGAGAATTTTCCACTGGAGCAGTTCTACAAAGGCATTACCACCATCCCATTGTTTTACAAGTATTTTGCCGAGAAAAAATAAGCTTTGTCATTTCCTGCGCTTCCTCTCGGTGCTCTTGTATGAGAGTGTGGTTAAATCAAGCGCACGATCCGTTTAGCGGTTGAAGCCGCTGGACGGTTACTATAATTGCTCAAAAGCTTGATCAATTAAATTTGAAAGGTTGAAGAAGCTTGGCTCGCATACACTCATCTGGAAGCTACTCCCCGCCCTTACTTGCTGGCGAACCAGACTATTCGATCAGACACCGGGATTTAATTATTTGTTTCTAACAATCCAAGGTGTTTCATCCATGCTTCACACAGTTCTGTCCATAAGTTAGTTGATCCGGGATTGTTGCGCAACGCAATTGAATGCTTCCCTTCAGGAAAAACATGTAACGATGCAGAAATAGATGCTTGTTGCAAGGCTTCAAAATAATGAATGCTATTTAACGGATTTACAACGGGGTCGTTTGCTGCACACGTAATAAAAGCAGGAGGTGTTCGATTGGTTACATTTAACTCACCCGAGAATAATTTTTCATTTTCTTCTGTTGCTTCTTTTCCCAATAGCGCATCATGACTTCCCTGATGTGCATTTTGAGACATACTAATCGTTCCCGATATTAGGATTTGAAAATTAGGAGTAAAGTCAATGCGATCCAACGAATCGCTAATTATCGAATAGTCTGTAGTAAAAGTTGACATATTTGCTGCAAGCCCTCCTCCGGCAGAGCATCCCATAACACCAATTTTATCCGGATCGATATTCCACTTTTCTGCATTTGCCCGTACAATTTTCAAGGCACGCTGCCCATCCATTATTGGCCCATAAATTCGGTCCTCCAAATCAGGCGATGTTGGCAACCGATACATAACAACAAAAGCATTTACGCCAAATGTATTAAACCACTTCGCTAATTGAATGCCTGCAATATTATAAGTCATTTTTTGATATCCACCAGGAGGAAAAATTAATACTGCACTTCGTTTATTTTCTTCCATCGAAGTGAAAAATGGATACATACCCGGGACATCAATTTGTGTAACACGTTGGCGTTCTTCAATTCGCTCTAGTTTTTTCCCCAGCGAGTTTGGCATTTCGTTTTCAGACCATAATGGCATATAGTCTTGTGCACTTACACACAAACTATTGCCAATACACAAAACACCAATAAACAGTTTTAATATAAATCTCATGGTTTCATTTTTAATTCTCTGCATGTTGTATTGTTCAGCTTCCCTTGCGCCTAACGGTCCTAGTGGTCGAGTAGCAAAGGGAGTTCCCCCGATGCCGTAAAAGCTTTTCCCGTTTACTCACCACGCGATGAAAGCGTGGGAACGGTGTTGTTCAACCGGGGCTCAAAGCTGGGCATTACGTGCTGCTTAAAGCCCTATTTATTGTGCTTAGTTTTTTTGAGATTAATCTCCATTAAGCTATTTCTCGATATATCAAAAGAAACAGGAACGAATTTATTTCTTATTCAGGGAAACGGCCAAATTTATTTATCTCTTCCAACGACTCATCCCAACTTGCTTTATTTGAGATAAAAATATGTGCATTCGGTCGTTTTTTTAATTTAGTATCCAAACATCCTGCTGGAACTACTAAAAGCTTACCGTCCATTTGTAAATTAGGCAGAGCTGAACCACAATTTGTACAAAAGGCTTTCACATGATTACTTTTATGTGGTTGAAATGTCTTAATTTCAGTTTCCGCTTTTATCCATTCTAGTTTAGCTGTTGTAGAAAACAAATTTGCAGCATGAGCAGACCCTGTGTCTTTCCTGCAATATCTGCAATGGCATAAATAAAAACTGTCAAAGTCACCCATAACTTTAAATTTAATTCCTTTGCATAAACAAGAACCTAAGTATTCCATTTGACAAATCACTTTTTTAATTTATGAATTTAGTTGAAATCCATTTTCCCGTATTTCCAGTTTTTTTCTCGTTTACACTTTCCAATATTCACTTTAAGAAACTCGCGTCCCTCTATTTAAATTAATGTGTAGAGTAGAGCCTGATGTAATCGACCCAAAAATCATTGCACGTAAATGTACAAATTATGAGCCGGCTATCGTTCATCCGGGGCTCTAAGCTGAGCACTACGCGGTGCTTAAAGCCCTATTTATTGTTATGTCATTTATTATTTTTTCGCATAACTTTTTGGTGAATTCAGTCTCACAATACACTTGGTGTCCTTTATCAATCAAAATCTCATAATCGAGTTTCATATTTTCAAACCATTCTTCAGTAGGTTTATACTCATCATTTTCGCCAAAGTAAAGTTTTAAATTAGATTCAGGCTTTTCAGTTTCCTTTCGCAGTCTTGTTGAGGAGACACAAATTAAAGTATTTAAATTATCACTTTTAAGTCCAAACTTCCAAGCAATTGTACCACCAATGCTAAATGCAAGAATATTCACTTTATGCTTTTCACAATCTAAAAGATTCTCCACCGCTTTTTCTATGCCACCATTAACGAATTGTTTGTGTAAGCTTTCTTGAGTATAGTCTGATTTATCTATTTGTCCAAGTTCGCAACTATCGTATAATTCAACTTCAAATTTTGTTTCTAAAATTCGAGAATAATTTATTGACCACTGAGATTTTTCTCTTCCCCACAAGTCAGAAATTATTATTAGTCGCTCTTTCATATATGATTCTGTATTAAATGCACCAGTAGAGTAGAGCCTGACAGCCCACCCAATAATTAATGCATGTAAATGTACAAATTATGAGACGGCTATCGTTCATCCGGGGCTCTAAGCTGGGTACTACGCGGTGCTTAAAGCCCTGTTTATTACCGCGCGTTTTTTTAATATATGTCAAAGTGTATCCTAACACCAATGTTTAGTTTTTTAATTGTATGAAATCCACAAAATGGTTCAATAAAGCTATTTACTTTATAGCCTAAATTTACACCAATTCCAGTTATTGTCTCAGAACTACTAACCAATGAATATCCATCGTCTTTAAATCGCCTGTCTGAGTAGCTTGTAAAGTATTTTTTGCTACCAAAACTCACTTCCGGTTGTACTGTGAGTCGTTTGAAAAACAATCTACTATATCCAAGGTCAACTAATGAATAAAAATCTCCGTTTTCGATTGGTGTAGTTCCATAAGTTTCTTTTCTCTCATTTACGACAGTATTTTTTTGTCCATTGAACTGATGAGAATAACCCAAATAAAAACTATCATTATTTTTTGTGTAGAAAATATTCAAACCTAGGACTTTGTCAGTTGCAAACGAAATTGAGCTTCCAATCTGGCTGTAACTAGCTTTGTTTATACAAGTTAAAATGATAAGTCCTAAAATTAGAGTTAATACGATTTTTTTATTATCCATAAGCTTGGGTATTATTAGTATTTCTTTTATTGTTAGTGTCCATTTTAATAGTGCGTTTTTTTAATGCTCCGCTCTCTCAATTACAGTTAACTTGTCTTTGAGGATTATAATTTTTTCTGCTTCCTTCTTTCTGTCTTGTTTTTTATTTTTTTCTGAATGCTGGATTGTCTGGAAATACAGTGTTTATTTTTGGCTTTATTATCTTTGTCTGGTTCCTGTCTTTACGACAGGATTTTTGGTTTTTTCAGTGTTTTAGTTTATTAATATTAGTCTGTCTTTTTTTTTCGTCAAAATGCGCTGTAACGTCTGTGCATATAACAGGCCTATTCTATATCTCTTATATACCTCAAGCCGTAATGCACTCACGTAATACGAATTGTCCCTCGGAATTAAGTCCAATAGACTTTTCATTTTTGCCAATGAGCAACCGAACATTTCGATTCATTGGTCGTGTATTACGAGTTTTAATTGTTCCAAGTTAGCAATTTTGGGAGGCGAGTAATACTACTGACCATAATTTAATTTCATTCAAAACAACAATCGACCGGATTCAAAGCAACCACCTCCCGGACTAAAGTCCGGACTCCTCCTTTTCAAGGAGGAGAAATGAGGACAGATCAACAACGCTTGCTTGACTATTTCATGGCCGGCGATTAACCACAGACCAATTTCCCATCCACACCGAGGAGGGGTGGCAATCGCAAAGCGGTTGACGGGATGGTTTTGGTTATTCCTCGAACCATGAACAGCAAAAAACGAACTGACACCATTTTATTGAACACAATCAAGCTCTTTTCACACTAAATAGCAGTTAATGTGGGCTAGCACCTGTTTCAAGTAGGCTGAAACCAGTTTAATGTGGACTAAAACCTATTTAATGTCGGCGAGAACCTGTTTAATGTTCACTAAAACATATTTAATGTGAACCATAACTTGTTTCAAGTGGACTTTAACTAGTTTGGAATGCATTCTAAACAAACTACGATTCACTTTATAGAGTAAACGTAGGGGGAAAACATGTTTTTAGTCAAGAAAAAACTAGTTTCAACTCAAACCAAATGAAAAGTAGACCGAACCAG
>Ga0163223_100016_pt1 | contig 118268 bp, 101 predicted proteins | sample MSEWel2016_02_17_2_FD_113147 | JGI IMG/M metagenome (GOLD analysis project Ga0163223, IMG submission 113147) | Subsurface microbial communities from deep shales in West Virginia, USA - MSEEL Well Study Marcellus 5H_2016_02_17 ...
AGTGGCACAATTTGAACCGGAAAACCTTATCCCGTTCTATGGGATAATGGCACAGTTTGAACCGAAATCACTGGCACAAACCACTCCGAAATCGGTGGCACAAGACGAACCGAAATAGCCAACCCCAAAGTGTTTCCAAAAAATAACAGATTCCGATCCGGCGTTTGCCGGACGGAAAGACGCTCCCATTAAGCTTCTAAGGCACTTAGTGGCTCTTCAAAAAACTGCTCTCCGAATTTTCAAATAAAGGATCGGCAAGCACACCGATCCGTTTAGCGCCTGGCCCCAAGGAGGAAGTAAGCAGTACCAGTAGGCAGAATGCTGCCCCCATAAATTGACGCTCACAGCCAGGTGGCTTATCCCGGAAAAAAAATTCATTACCTTTGAATAAAAAATATGCCAACAATATTACGAATAAGAGGATATCGGTTCTTCTTTTATATAAATGACCATCATCCTCCGCATATACATGTTGAAAAAGAAAGAAGTACCGCAAAGTTCCTTTTAAAAAATGCAGAACTGGTAAAATCAAAAAGATTTAACGCCAGTGAACTTAGCGAAATTCGAAAGATTATTTTGGAAAATATTGAACTTTTTAAAACAAAATGGGATGAGCGTTTTACAAATCACTAAATCAACCAACGCAGTAAATATTTGGTTCGACGAAATAAAGATGTACCTCGTTTTAGACGACGGAAGGGAACTTTCAGTTCCAATAAACTGGTTTCCCTCCCTCCGTGATGCAACACCTGAGCAAAGAAATAATTGGCGGTTTATTGGTGACGGTGAAGGAATCCATTGGAAAGATTTAGATGAAGATATATTAGTGGAAGAACTTTTATAACGAACAACTTTCCAACTAACTCCACTACCACTCGTTTGAGCGAAGCGGTAACGAGTGGTTCGCTTTCCGTCGTTTGTAACGACAATCGAACTACATGCCGGCGGGTCAGGATTCAACAGCCCTTTCAATCACGCCTCGGAAACCGCGACACCCCAATCCGAATCCCCCAGGCAGGCTTTGAAGCATACCGCCAGCGAGTTGAGCCAACCTGTGAAGGTTTCCAAAAACCTTTCAGGTTTCAACCGGCAAACCCCAAGCCCGACACTTCGGGTCCAACACCTTTTGGCGTTTTAAAAAACAAGGAAGCCAACAGAACATTTTCTTCCTGTTTGACCAAATTTGTCGCACAAAGGGATATTGGTTATCTTTGGATAAAATAAAAACGAGATGAACAAATTATTGACCCGAATTACAATTGCCCCAGAGATTTGTCATGGCAAACCTTGCATTAGAGGTATGAGATGGCCAGTTGAGGTTATAATTGATATGTTAGGTTCAGGTATGACCACCGAACAAATATTGGAAGATCACAAGGAGCTGGAAAAAGAAGACATTTTGGCAAGCCTGAATTTTGTTAAACTATATTTGTCAGGCCGTTCAATAAAGGATGTTGCCTAATGAAATTCCTGTGTGATGTCCATATCTCCTATAAACTATGCGCCCATCTAAAATCAATGGGGTTTGAAACGACTCATGTCAATGATATCTTAGATGGGTCGGAGACTAAAGATTCGGATATTTGTAGCTATGCGGATCAAAATGACTTGATTGTTGTAAGCAAAGATTCTGATTTCAGGGATTCGTATTTTATTACACAAACACCCAAAAAGCTGATTAAAATCAACTTGGGAAATATTCCAAATTTGGAATTGATAGCTATCATTACAAACAATATCGATGCAATTCAAAAATTATACTTCAGACAAAACTTTTTGCTTGAGATTGATCAAGATGATATTAACGTGATTGAAACAGAATAAATACGCCGAACTACCCGGGCTGATCAGGATTCAACAGCCCTTTCAATCACGCTTCGGAAACCGCGACACCCGGATGGCATCTAACAATGCAGGTGATTACCTTTCCTTCCCTTTTTTCAACTACCCTTTATACACAACTCTATGGGTTTGGTAGTTGGGGTTTGGGGCAACGCCCCAACATCAGCAAACAATAATTGGCGATTCGGAGACTACCAGCCCCAACAAATAACCTGACATCTCCCCTGATTTTCAGGGAAGAGAATATGACTCCCCCGAGGAATTATTTGTTTCAAACTATTTGTTTCAATTTTTTATATCTTTGCTAAAAAGCTTGTAACATGGTCACTATTAAAGTAAATGAACATACGAAGGCTGGAAAAGCATTAATTGAGACAGCGCGCATAATGGCCCAGAAATTTAAAGGGATTGATATTATTGATGACAACAGCCTCCTATATGAAAAAATGAAAGCCAATCACCAGTCTGACGTACTTTCTGAACCTGAAAAGGCAAACTTCATGAAGGAACTTAAGAATGCTGCCAAATAATGCACTATGAAATAGAAAAATCATTTGCCCGTGACTTTCAAAAACTGAAAGATAAAAAAGCTGGCAAATGCAATCCTCGAGTGCATCCAAAAAGTATCAGACGCCCACACGATCAGTGATATTTCCGGCCTGAAAAAAATGACAGGATACAAATCGGCATACAGGATCCGCAGCGGTGATTATCGCATTGGCGTCATCATTGAAAATAATATTGTAATTTTTGTGGCTTTTGCTCACAGAAAGGAAATTTACCGTAAGTTTCCATAAATCCCCCGCTCCTATTTGACGTTTTCCATTATGGCGCATGAAACCTCTGCACATTTCAACACCCATCGGTTGCGCCATTTCAACGACTAACGCATTTTCCCCCGGGCGTTGCCCGGGGCTATTATAGTATAACCCGTTCCGGGTAAAGAAGAAAAGTCCCCCACTTCGCCAACAGGTGAAGAGCCCGGCCTACGAAGGTTTTGAACTAAAAAACAAGAGAGAAAAGTCGCAGTGTACAGTTACAATATTCAGTAGCAATTCCCCCACTTCGCCATCAGGCGAAACAAACGGCCTACGAGGGTTTTGAGCTAGAAAACAAGGGAAGGAATTCAGGTAGGGACCAGTAAGCACCCCCTGTTTGAGGAGGTACGACGAGTCTGGGGTGCGTGGAATTCCGGACCCGCTGGTTTTCATCCGTTTATATTTTTTATTTTCAATGGTAACGTATGGAACTCCCGATGAAATTTAATCATGCTTGTTTGTGAAATATCGCAGATTAAATTTCATGTTCGTTTCTTTCAAAAGCATCATCAGCCTTGATTCTTTTGGTTCCTTTTTTCATTAAAATTTAAAGTTTTCAAAGGTATTCGATGGAACTCGCTTATAATCATCCGCCTGTGTGTGAGATTTTTCACATGCTCGTTTCATCCAAGGAGAAAAGGAACTGGGGTTTGGGTTAACGCCCCAACATCAGCAATAAGAACGAGACATTAGATATTAGAAAATAGAATCAAGATCTTTGGATAGTTGGATGGTGAGATAACAGCAACCTGCTGAGAGATTGCTTCACTGCGTTCGCAATGACGAGCTCATCAATTGGGACAGTCAAATCCTCAACTTCGCCGAAAGGCGAAAGCGCGATGGCCTGTCAAAGTAGCCCGGGCCGGCGTTGGAGGGAAGGATTTTTGGCGGGTATCCGGGGTTGTGCGCCGGGAAGAAAAAATCGTGACGCGGGGAGAAGGATAACTTTGACTTGATTTTTTTGGAATACTTTTTGGTATCAAGAGACAAAAAAGTAGTTGGGGTTTGGGGCAACGCCCCAACGCCAGCAAACAATAATTGGCGGTTAAAAACCACCACACCCAAGCAAAATGAAATTCGCTGAAAGATTGTTTCGCTCCGCTGCCAATGACGGTCCAGGTGCCGGAGCTGGACGGTCAATTCTCATTTTGGAAGCGTGAAAGTGCGTTCTGGACGGTCAGTTTTCGTTCTGAAGGGGTCAATTTTCGTTCTGGACGGTCAACTTTCGTTCTGAAGGCATGAAAGTGTGTTCTGGAGGGTGAATTCTCGTTCTGAAGGCATGAAAGTGCATTTTGGACGGTCAATTCTCGTTCTGGATGGGAAAAAGTGCGTTCTGGCGGATCAACTTGCGTTTTGGAGGCGAGAAAGTGAGTTCTGGAGGGTGAACTTACGTTCTGGAAGGTCGATTTGCGTTCTGGAGGGTGAAAAGTCCCCCGGGCGGATCAAACCTGCCCGGGGACCAATAAAATCAGGCATAGTAGCGTTGCCTTCGTTTTTCGTCTTTCCAAAAGACATATCGTCCGAATTCACGAACAATACGGGCTTTGCCGTCCAACAAGGTATACGCCTGGTCGCGCATGCGTTTATTTTCGCTGCTTTCACCGGCAGCCCCATTGGAGGCGGCCAACAACTCCGACATGTTATGTGATACGGTACGCGCCTGTTCCAGCAAGCCCATTTCGAAGTTGATGGCAGTCAGTGGCTCCGGGTACGTATCGCCCAGGCTGGCAATCTCGACCAGGTCCTGCACCATATCGGCATTGCTTCCCCCTTCACGAATACGCATCACCTTATTCTGGATATCATCGTAATCGCGATAGGCAAACGAGAAGTGGTGTAACAGTTGATCACGAAGGTCAAAAGCCTGCGGGGATTGTTTCAGCCATTCTCTTTGGGCATCTTCGCGGGCGCGATACTCGCTCATCCATTGCGCCTGGCAATAGCGTAAAGCCCCACTCAGGGGCACTAAATCGTCAATCAGTGTTGGATCCATGCCTGCGGCGGTTAACTCCTCGCGGTCTTTGTTGGCATCCACAGCGAGGGTTTCAGTACTGGCCACAAAATCGTCAATGGGCAGGGTGGGTAACTTAACCTCATCGATCGGGAGGTTTTGGATTTGCTCTTTCCAGAGTTCAAAATCATCTTGGTAACTCATAGTAAAAACTAAAAATAGTGATATCTTGTAAAAGTTCCGCCGGCCTCCTCTTCCGCTCCGGGCTTCCAAACTGGGTGGTTGATGACCAGCCGGCGGTTTACTTTTTTCAATCTTATGCTCAATTTAAGAAATAGAATTGGATTACTCCAAAAAATCCATTCACGAATAACATAATATAGAATCATTATGAATAAGAATCTTTTGTCAAACACATAAATACAAAACTAGATCATCATCAGTCGTAGCTAAATCCGTCGCAAACATGGACTATAGCCTACATCATTTTAACGTTGGGATTATTAACCCATCACCATTTTCCATTATGGCGCATGAAACCTCTGCACATTTCAACACCCATCGGTTGCGCCATTTCAACTACTAACACATTTTCCCCCGGGCGTTGCCCGGGGCTATTGTTGTATAACCCGTTCCGGGTAAAGAAAAAAAGTCCCCCACTTCGCCATCAGGCGAAAAGCGCGATGGCCTGTCAAAGTAGCCCGGGCCGGCGATGGTGGGAAGGATTTTTGGCGGGTATCCGAGGATGTGCGCCGGAAAGAAAAAATCCTGACGCGCGTGGAAGGATAACTTTGACTTGATTTTTTTTGAATACTTTTTGGTATCAAGACAAAAAAGTAGTTGGGGTTTGGGGCAACGCCCCAACACAGGCAATAAGAACGAGACGTTAGATAGTAGACTTTAGATCCAAGAATAAATAACCATTCCAAAGTCCACTTCAAGGGATTTTGGGGTAAAAACAATAACTTTAAAGCCAAAATAAAAACAACTAACCACCATTATGTGTTAAATAACATCAAACAACTCGAAATTCAAACTATTTAAACAATATCCAATGACACAAAAAGTAGCCTTAATCACAGGTATTACCGGACAAGACGGTGCTTACCTTGCCGAGTATCTTTTAAAAAAGGGGTATATCGTTCACGGTATTAAACGACGTTCATCCCTGTTTAACACCGATCGTATTGACCATTTGTACCAAGATCCACATGTAGAAAACCGCAACCTGTTTCTGCATTATGGTGACATGACCGACAGTATGAACATCACACGGATTATTCAGGAAACGCAGCCCGATGAGATCTACAACCTGGCGGCTATGAGCCACGTAAAGGTGAGCTTCGACACGCCGGAATACACTGCGAATGCCGACGGAATTGGGACACTTCGCCTACTGGAAGCCGTTCGTTTGCTGGGCTTGTCTGAGAAAACCCGAATCTATCAGGCCTCAACGAGTGAATTATACGGCTTGGTACAGGAAGTACCTCAAAAAGAAACCACTCCGTTCTATCCGCGCTCACCCTATGCCGTTGCCAAGATGTATGCTTACTGGATTACTGTCAACTACCGCGAAGCTTATAAGATGCATGCCAGCAACGGTATTTTATTCAACCACGAATCACCCATTCGCGGAGAAACCTTTGTAACCCGCAAGATCACCCGTGCCATCGCTCGCATAGTACTGGGACAACAAGATCAGCTCTTCCTCGGTAACCTCTCATCGAAGCGAGATTGGGGACATGCCAAAGACTATATCAAAGCGATGTATCTGATTCTGCAACAGGAAAAAGCAGACGACTATGTAATAGCTACCGGCATTACCACCACCATCCGCGACTTTGTGAAACTGGCCGCACAGGAAGTTGGACTCGAAATCACCTTTAAAGGCGAAGGAAGTGATGAGAAAGGCTACATATCCTCTATCGATGAAAAAGTATTTGTGGAGAAAGTCGGAAAAAAATACCTACTCGGTTTAAAAGCAAAAGCGGAAAGTTCAATCCCACTTGTTGCTGTCGACCCTGCTTACTTCCGACCAACGGAGGTTGATCTGTTGATTGGTGACCCAACCAAATCACAAACCGTATTAGGATGGAAACCGGAGTATGACTTAGCTAGTTTGATTAAAGACATGATCAAGTCTGACATCAAACTCATGCAAAAAGATGCCTGGCTGCGTGAAGGTGGTTACCGCACCCTAAATTACTTTGAGTAAGATCAGTCAGCAAGATTGCTTCACGTTGTTCGCCACGACGGCATGAAAAAACCGTCATGGCGAGGGAGGAACAACCGAAGCAATCTGTTTTTGGCAATAGTGGAACAAGTCGTCAGCAGATCCTGAAACAAGATTAATAGATAATCGGATATTCAGATTTTCGGATGACCAGATAGGCAGAGCAACCCGCTGAAAGATCCTGAAACAAGTTCAGGATGACGAGCTCTCGGCTTGAGGTGGCTCAGCCCCCCACTTCGCCATCAGGCGAAAAGCGCGAAGGCCTGTCAAAGTAGCCCGGGTCGGCGTTGGAGGGAAGGATTTTTGGCGGGTATCCCGGCCAGTGCGCCGGAAAGAAAAAATCCTGACGCGCGTGGAAGGATAACTTTGACTTGATTTTTTTTGAATACTTTTTGGTATCAAGAGACAAAAAAGTAGTTGGGGCTTGGGGCAACACCCCAACATGCAATAAGAACAAGACCTTAGATAGTAAACTTTAGAGCCAAGAATAAAGAACCAAGAGTAGTAATCAGCTTAAAGATTGCTTCACTCTGCTGACACTAGCGCAAAAGCAACACCATACAGGAGATAGGGAATAAAAACAAAAATAGAACACAAACAACCATGCAAAAAACAGCAAAAATATACATTGCCGGACACCGGGGTCTGGTGGGATCAGCCATTTGGAAGATCTTACAAGCGAAAGGGTACACCAATCTGATTGGTCGCACTCATAAAGAATTGGACTTGCAAAGCCAATCTGCAGTGGCCGACTTCTTTGAACAAGAAAAACCGGAATATGTCATCCTTGCGGCAGCCAAAGTAGGCGGTATTGTAGCGAACAGCACGTATCGTGGTCAGTTCATATACGAAAACATGCAAATCCAGAACAATGTTATTCACCAATCCTATGTTCATGAGGTGAAAAAACTTTTGTTTCTGGGTTCTACCTGTATCTATCCTAAAAATGCACCGCAGCCCATGCCCGAAGATTGCCTGCTGACCGATGTCCTGGAATACACCAATGAACCCTATGCCATTGCTAAAATAGCAGGACTAAAAATGTGCGAGTCCTACAACCTGCAATATGGCACCAACTTTATTTCGGTAATGCCGACCAACCTGTATGGTCCCAACGACAATTTCAATCTGGAGACCTCCCACGTGCTACCGGCAATGGTTCGTAAAATCCATTTAGCCAAATGCCTCGAAGATGGGCACTGGGATGCGATCCGAAAAGATCTAAGTCTCCGACCCATTGAAGGGATTAGTGGAGAAGCCTCTGAAAAAGAAATCCTCGCAATCCTGAACAAATACGGCATCCAACAGCCGAATAACGACCACAAAGAGGTAAGTCTGGATCTTTGGGGAACCGGAAAGCCGCTGCGTGAGTTTCTCTGGTCAGAAGACATGGCCGAAGCCTGTATTTTCATATTGGAGAACCGTGATTTTGAGGATGTCAAGGCCGACTGTGGAGATGAAATCCGAAATACACATATAAACATCGGGACAGGAAAAGAAATTTCAATCCGTCTTTTAGCCGAAACCATTCAAAAAGAAATCGACTTCAAAGGAACCATTCACTTTGACTCGTCAAAACCGGATGGCACCATGCGTAAGCTGACCGATCCCTCCAAGCTTCACCGCCTGGGCTGGAAACATAAAATAGAGCTGGAGGAAGGTATCAAACTGATGTATCAACACTACTTGCCGTAGTTACGAGAATAGGAATTCAAATAGTGTCTTGTCCTAAAATAGGTTTACACAAAAAGTAAACTTATGTCAGGATTTAAGCTCAAATGAATTTCACTCCTTTTCTCCTATTATTTGTACCTTTACTATCAAAAATAAAAAAATGGATATTCAAGCATTAAAACTGGATTTGGTTTCAAAAATAATCAGCACAGAAAAGCCTTCCCTGCTGATTAAAATCAACAAAATCCTTCAAAAAGAAAATAACCTGGATTGGTGGGATGACTTACCTGAAGAAGTACAGGAATCAATTATGGAAGGAATTGAAGATGTTCAGAAAGGGAATGTTTTTACGAACGATCAGGTTGTTCAGGAAGCCAAGCAAAAATACGGATTTTGAGATGGAAGTGATTTGGTCGGCGAAAGCCAGAATAACTTATTTTAGTGTACTTGATTATTTGGAGAAGAATTAGACAAAAAGAGAAATCATTCAATTTAGTCAAAGAACTGATATTGTAATTCGGGCAATCAAGAAAAACCCGGGTATTTTTCCACATTCCACCAAACATAAAAACATTCGCAAAGCCTCCGTTGACAAAAACAACTCCTTCTTTTATCAGGCGGATAAAAAGAATAAAAAAATTTACCTCCTTACATTTTTCGACAACCGGCAAAATCCTGAATGTTTGAAATTTGATAAATTTCGTTAAGTCGGCTGGTCAGTCCGGCAGCCGACGGATGCAATCGCAACCTTTTAACCTCCCGCTGGTCAGGATTTGTAATCCAGACCATTTAACCTGGGATTTACAATCCCATTATCCATGCTGATTGGATTTGCAATCCGCATCTTTCCACCTTGAAATTTATAATCAGCTCCTATTTGACGATTACCATTTTGGCGCATGAAACCTCTGCACATTTCAACACCCATTGGTTGCGCCATTTCAACTACGCATTTTACCCCGGGCGTTGCCCGGGGCTATTGTTGTATAACCCGTTCCGGGTAAAGAAAAAAAGTCCCCCACTTCGCTAACAGGCGAAAAGCGCGAAGGCCTGTCAAAGTAGCCCGGGTCGGCGATGGAGGGAAGGATTTTTGGCGGGTATCCCGGGCAGTGCGCCGGAAAGAAAAAATCCTGACGCGCGTGGAAGGATAACTTTGACTTGATCTTTTTTGATTACTTTTTGGTATCAAAAAAGTATTTGGGGTTTGGGGCAATGCCCCAACATCAGCAATAAGAACGAGACCTTAGATATTAGAAAATAGAGTCAAGAGCCAAGAATCAAGAACCAAGAGGGTGAGATAACAGCAACCCGCTGAGAGATTGCTTCACTGCGTTGCCAATGACGCATGTAAAAAACGTCATTGCGGGGAAGGAAGAACCAAGGCAATCTGTTTCGGACAATATTGGAGCTATTCGCTGAAAGATCCTGAAACAAGTTCAGGATGACCAGCCTTCTATTGGGATTAGGGATAAAAAAAGAAGGTCGGATTTACAATTTCATTTTAAAAACATTTGTTCTACATCTACGGTTACTATCTTTATCAAAAACTTAGAACTCAATATTACAGACATAAAATAACTATGAAAAAAGCGATCAAGCACCTGCTGTCATTGCCGCCCAATCTGGCAACAACCTTTCATGCCATCACCCAACACAACACAACCGATTTTTATTGCACCTCTGACCCTATTGAAAACCGGGTTGGGTCAGGCGGTGGAACCTCATGGTTGCTATCACAATGCTGGCAGAATCAGGCTGTAGATCAATCTTTTGAAGAGTGGCTAGGTGGTGAAAAAAGAATCTTAATTCACGCTGGAGGACAAAGTAGGCGACTACCATCTTATGCACCATCGGGCAAGTTATTAGCCCCTATTCCGGTGTTTCGCTGGAGTCGTGGGCAAAAGCTCGATCAAACCCTGCTTGATCTACAATCACCCCTTTACGAAAAGATTATCCAATCAGCTCCGCCAAAAGTCAACACACTTATTGCCAGCGGCGATGTACTGATTTTAAATAACCAGCCCCTAGCCCCGCTGCCTGAAGCCGATGTAATTTGTTATGGTCTATGGTCGCGCCCCGAATTGGCATCGAGGCATGGCGTATTTGTATGCCCAAAAAATAATCCGGAGCGTTTAAGCTCGATGTTGCAAAAGCCATCGGTTCACAAATTACAGGAACTGGGGCAAAGCCACCTCTTTTTGATGGACATTGGCATTTGGCTGTTGAGTGACCGTGCTGTTGAACTGTTGATGAAAAAATCGGGCTACAAAAATGGCCGGTCACCCAGCACACCTCCATTTTACGATCTGTACTCGGAGTTTGGGCTGGCAATGGGCGAAACCCCAACATTGGAGGATGACGAAATTAGCAAACTCAGCGTAGCGATCATTCCTCTCGAGGGAGGTGAATTTTATCATTATGGGACCAGTAAAGAGCTGATATCATCTACATTGGCAATTCAAAACCGGGTGATTGATCCACGCTCAATACTGCATAAAGACCGGAAGCCACATCCCAGCATGTTTATCCAAAATGCTCACTCAGAAATCAAACTAAGTGGACAGATGGAAAATCTATGGATTGAAAACAGCCATATCAGTCAAGGGTGGCAGCTCTCCAGCAACCATATTGTAACCGGAATTCCGGAGAACGACTGGAACCTGAATTTATCTTCAGGAGTTTGCCTTGATATTGTTCCGATAGGTAAAACCGAATACTGTGTTCGTCCTTATCACATCAACGACCAGTTTAAAGGTGCTCTTGGAAATGATTTAACCAGCTGGCTGGAAAAGCCATTTAAACACTGGTTGCAAGAACGAGGATTGAGCTTTGAGTCAACAGCACTGGATCCGGATATCGACATACAGGATTCTCCAATTTTCCCGATTTGTACAAAAGAAGAACTAAGCTCATCATGGATCAACTGGTTGCTTGATTCAACCACAAATGAAACTTTCACCACACTATGGGCTAACAAAAAAAGACTTTCAGCCAACCAACTATCTGAAAAAGCTAATCTTTCGCGACTTTTGGAACAGCGAAAATCATTCCGGTTAAAAAACTGGCCGGGCATCCGCAATAACTTTAAGCACAGTGTATTCTTTCAACTCAACCTGGATCAGGCAGCGAAGGAATTTGCAGAACAAGAGTTAGCTGTTCAACCGTTGGATAACCAGCTGGTAGATCCTCAGGCTCGTTTGGCCGAAAAAATGTTTCAGGCAAGAGTATTGCAATACCGGGGACAGGACTTTAGTTATACCGAAGAGGACGCTTTTAGCATTCTTCGTGAAACCATCCTGGAAGCGGTGAGTCGGCAAACGACCATTCCTCAACTTAACATCCATCATGATCAGATTGTATGGGGAAGAAGTCCTGCCCGAATCGATCTGGCCGGTGGTTGGACCGATACACCCCCCTATTGCTTGTTTCAGGGTGGGAAAGTAGTCAATATGGCGATCAACCTGAATGGGCAGCCTCCTTTGCAGTGCTATATCCGCCCAACAGACGAATACCAATTAGTTATTCGGTCCATTGACCTTGGCAAGCGCGAATCCATTACCAATTACAATGAACTGGCCAACTATAACCAAATTGGTTCGGCTTTTTCAATTCCCAAGGCAGCACTTTGTCTGGCCGGCTTTCACCCCGACTTTACGCCGCAGCATTTCAAGTCACTGGAAGAGCAACTCAAAGCATTCGGCAGTGGGATTGAAATTACCATGCTGGCAGCCATTCCCAAAGGATCAGGGCTAGGAACCAGCTCGGCACTGGCAGCCACCGTGCTGGGCACTTTATCTGATTTCTGCGGATTAAATTGGAGCCATACCCAAATCAGCATGAATACGCTCATATTGGAGCAACTATTAACCACAGGGGGCGGTTGGCAAGATCAGTTTGGAGCCATTTTACCGGGGGTCAAACTCCTGGAGACAAATGCCGGATTTAACCAGGAGCCAGCCGTAAGATGGGCACCCGATTACCTGTTCACCAAGCCGGAATTTCATTCCTGCATGCTTCTTTATTATACGGGAATCACCCGGACTGCGAAAAACATACTGGCAGAAATCGTTCGTGGCATGTTTCTGAATGGAACGCAACATTTGGATATTCTGGAAGATATGAAACAACATGCTGTGCACACGTTCAATACCCTTCAAAAAAATGATTATAACGAACTGGCAGCTTGCATCGCAAAAACCTGGCAACAAAAACAACGAATTGACCATGGTACCAACCCGCCGGCAATACAACAACTCATTCATTTAATTGAAGACTTAACTGCCGCTTATAAACTACCCGGAGCTGGTGGTGGCGGCTATCTGTTTATTTTAGCAAAAGATCCGCAGGCAGCTCTTAAAATAAAAAAGCGCCTGAGTGAAAATCCACCAAACCTGAACGCCCGCTTTGTTGAACTGGAGCTGTCAACAACAGGCTTTCAACTCACGCGATCATAAATAAAAATCTTAAAACTGGCTATCTCCATGGCAGAACCACAGGGTATTCCATCAGAGTTTAAGCTAAATACCATTGAAGAATGGTAAAATGAGCTTGCATTCATAGCTCGAGTGCTTATAACCGCTTGAAAATTGAGCACATAAAAATGAGTCAAGCCGTTTTTAATGAGAAAATAAAAGCTTAAATTCACAAACATATTCGATACCTAAAAAAGAGAGGTAAATTAAACAATGAAAACACGAAACAATAAAGTAGAAATAAAACTAATTTCCCCAAAAGCGGAAGAAGCGCTTAATAAGTTAGTTGAGAAGGGGTATATTGAATTTATAGGTTTCAAAAAAGCACCAACCTATGTGGCTCTGAAACCTTCAGATGATAACCCCAAAGTTCCGCTAAATTTTGCAAAATCGTCGAACGAAGAAATTTTAAAAAGGATGAATCTGAAGCAATACGGCAGTAACACACTGGCACAAGCTCGAAAGATCATTGATTCGACCCGCAAAAACAATTCCGGCGAATAAGCTTAATCCAATTGTTTTTTCACGAGACCAAGAGCGCCGACCTAAAATGATTAGGCCGGCGCTCTTGGTTCATTGATGTTTTCTATTTTTTCTTAATCTGCAACAAGGGTTGTTCCACCTTTCTCCAGCCCTTCAATATTGGTAATCCGAATTTGGCTCACCCCTTTCTGAATCGCATTGAAACTATTATCCAACTTAGGAATCATTCCCGCATGAATGGCTCCGGAAACCTGAAGAGCTTTAAATCCGGAATGAGTCAGCGATTGAATGACCGAATTATCATTCTCGGCATCTTCCAACACCCCCGGTTTTTCGAAGCAAAAAACCAATTCAACATCAAAATACCGGCTAAACCCGATTGCTGCTTCTGCCGCAATGGTATCGGCATTAGTGTTCAATAGCTGACCTTTTTTATCGTGTGTCAGGGGAGCCAAAACCGGAACCACCTTTTTTTCAACCAGCAGTTTCAGCTCATCAACATGCACCGAAACCACATCGCCCACAAAACCGTAATCAATATCCTTCACAGGCCGTTTCACCGCTTGCATATAATTCAGGTCGGTGCCCGTTAAGCCAATGGCGTTAATTCCGTTAGCCTGCAATTGAGCGACAATATTTTTATTGACCAAGCCACCATACACCATGGTTACCACCTCAAGCATGTGGCTATCGGTAATGCGGCGACCATCCACCATTTTGGTTTCAATGCCCATTCGTTGTGCCATAGCTGTTGCCGATCGACCTCCGCCATGCACCAGTACTTTCAGCCCTTCAAGCTTCGAAAAATGATTCAGCAATTCTTGAAGCGACTCGTTCTCCTCAACAACCTTACCGCCAACTTTAACTATCGTGAGTTTTTCTTTATTCATCTATTATTTTTATGGGTCATTTTTAGTCAATGGGATCATTAATCGAAAAAACAAAAAATGACTATGATTGACAATAAATGACCGTTTAACGACAACCGAACGGCCACAAATGATAATCGTTTCTTACTTCATCTGATCCAACATCATTTTCAGCACAGCCTGTGCTGAGAACAGCCGGTTTTCGGCTTCAGGAACAACGATTGAATTGGCACTGTCGATAACAGAATCAGTAACAATCATATTCCGCCGTACAGGCAGGCAATGCATAAACTTGGCTTTGTTGGTCACCGCCATTTGCCTGTCGGATACAGTCCAGTTGCGGTCTTGAGACAATACTTTGCCATAATCGTTATAGGAAGCCCAGCTTTTGGCATAAATAAAATCGGCACCTTCAAACGCTTTCATCTGATCATACTCCGGTTTTAAATCACCCATGAATTCAGGTGCCAGCTCATAACCTTCGGGATGAGTAACGACCAATTCATAGTCTGTTTCACGCATCCACTCAACAAATGAGTTGGGTACAGCCTGTGGCAATGCACGAGGATGTGGAGCCCAGGTCATCACCACTTTGGGACGTTCCTTGGTTTTATGCTCTTCAATGGTCAGGTGATCAGCAAACGACTGCAAAGGGTGACGGGTAGCCGCTTCCATACTAACGACGGGTACTCCGGCATAATCGATAAACTGCTGGATGATCTTTTCCTGATAATCATCTTCGCGATTCTCAAATTTAGCGAAGGCTCGTACCCCAATAATATCACAATACTTTCCAATAACCGGCACGGCTTCCCGAATATGTTCCGGTTTATCGCTATCCATAATTACACCAAGCTCGGTCTCCAGTTTCCAACCTCCTTCATTAATATCAAACACAATGACATTCATCCCCAGGTTTAAACCCGCCTTTTGTGTACTCAGCCGAGTTCTTAAACTTGAATTGAAGAAAACCAACAACAGGGTTTTATTCTTTCCTAAATCCTGAAATTGATAGGGATCTTTTTTTAGCTCCAGAGCCAGTTTTATCGCTTCGTCTAAATTATCTAAATCGTGTACTGTTGTAAAGTGCTTCATATTGTATGGGTTTCGAGTTCTTTGTTTAAAGTTTCTGGTTATTTCATTGCGAACTAGTTTCTCTTATTCAACTGCCTCAATGTTATTTTGGTCGAACCTGTCCATCACCTTCAATGATGTACTTGTAACTGGTTAGTTCTTCCAGTGCCATTGGTCCGCGAGCATGCAGCTTCTGGGTTGAAATTCCAATTTCAGCTCCCAAACCAAACTGAGCACCATCGGTAAATGCTGTTGAAACATTACAATAAACCGAAGAAGCATCCACCATCTTACGAAATAAATCCAGGCGTTCGTCATTCTCCGAAATAATGGCTTCGCTATGTTTTGAGCTATAGGCTGCAATATGATCCAAAGCATCAAAAAACGTTGGAACAGTCTTTACCGACATTTCATAGCCCAAAAACTCGGTTCCAAAAGACTCCTTGTTTGCTTTCTTCAATAGACTGGCCGGATAGTTGCCTTCCAACATCGCATACGACTGCTCATCGGCATGAATGACAACATCACTCTTAGGAAGATCGGCGCAGAGCTGTGCTAAATCGCTCAACCGTTTTTCGTGAAGCACCAAACAATCCAGCGCATTACAAACACTTGGGCGGCGTGTTTTGGCATTCTCAACAATCGCTTGTCCTTTTTCGGCATCACCATATTCATCAAAATAGGTATGGCAAATTCCGGCTCCGGTTTCAATTACCGGAATGGTTGCATTCTCGCGCACAAAATTGATCAGCCCCTGAGAACCACGTGGTATAATCAAATCAACATATCCCCGGGCATTCAGGATTTCGGCTGTTGCTGCCCGGTCAGCCGGCAGCAAGGTCAGAATATCCTGATCAACACCGTGCTTCTCCAGGACCTGATGAATAATTTTTACGATTACTGTATTGGAATCAATGGCATCGCTTCCTCCTTTTAACACACAGGCATTACCCGATTTCAGGCAAAGTGAAAACACATCGAACGTCACATTTGGGCGTGCTTCATAGATGATACCAATCACACCAAAAGCCACAGTAACCTTTTTAATGATCATGCCATTTGGTCGTGTCGTTTCGCTCAACACTTTATTTAACGGAGTTGGCAAACTAGCTACATTACGAATATCGGCCGCAATACCTTCAATTCGTTCCGAAGTCAACTTTAAGCGATCGAATTTCGGATCAGCAGGGTTCATCCGGGCTAAATCCTTCTGATTTTCGACCAAAATCGCTTCAGTATGTTCAACTGCGGCATCAGCCAAGTCAAGCAACAGGTCATTAATTTTTGTTTCGCTCAGCAGGGCTAAGCTCCTGCTGGCTTTCAAAGTCAATTCCAATTGTTCTTTTACCTTCATGGTTTCTCTCTTGTTAATTAGATAAAAGTCCCCTTCCCTGGGGGAGGAAGGGGACAGACTCAGAATGTTTTGATTTTGTTGAAGTCAACAAAAAGGGGGTTGATGTAGAAAAGGGTATAAATAACGATTCTGAGTCAGTATCTTAATATTTTATTCTTCACTTAAATATAAATAATCATAATGGACCACCGGTTTTTGTCGGGGAGACTGGCCTTCAACTTTTACTTTTTCAGCTGAATACTGCGATTTTCCCCAGCCGACCAGCTGTCCGTTATCATCAATAATTCGTACAATGTCGCCGCGCTTAAAGATCCCTTTAACTTCCATTACACCAATGGGTAGTAAGCTGGTTGCCTTTGATGAGAAGAGCGCTTCCTTAGCCCCCTGATTAATGACCAACTCACCTTTGGCAAAGCTATCAGAATAGGCGATCCACTTCTTTACATTGGATGACTTCCGACCATCATGATCAAAATAGGTGTGTTTCACCTCTTTATCTTTACTCAGAATATCAGTAATGATAAAATCGCGCGAACCATTGGCAATGTGAACAGCAATACCCTCTTTCGCAGCTTTACGTGCTATTGAGCTTTTCGTTAGCATGCCTCCCCTGCCAAATCCTGATTTTTGAGTCGAAATATTTTTCATCCAATCCCGCTCATTCAGACCGATTTTTTCAATGATCTTAGAATCGGTAGAATTTGGATCTCCATCATAAATCCCATCAATATTGCTAAGAATAATCAGTGCGTCCGAGTTTTGCATGGAAGCAATCAAGCCCGACAACTCATCATTATCGGTAAACATCAGCTCGCTAACCGAAATCGTATCATTTTCATTTACAATCGGCACCACCCCATTATCAAGCAAGGTGGTAAAGCAGTTCTTCATATTCAGGTAATGATTCCGATCACTAAAATTATCTTTCGTGGTCAGCACCTGCGCACAGGTAATATCATGCTTATTGAAAAATTCAGCGTAATAATTGATCATTTTCACCTGACCGACAGCCGACCACAGCTGCCTCGAAGAAACGGTGTCCAGCTTCTTCGTAAGTTTTACCTCGCGGCGTCCGGCTGCGACCGCACCCGACGACACCAAAATCACTTCAACACCTTTTTTATATAGGGTTGCAATTTGGTCAACCAAATGCTCCATGCGGGCAACATTCAATGTTCCATCAGACTTTGTTAGAACGTTACTACCTACCTTTATGGTAATTTTTTTATAGTTGTAACTCATTCCTATCCGGTTCTATCCGCGATCAATTTTATTAAACGATGCGATAAGCCCCTGAATAACCGATGAGCTAAATCCTTTGTGTTCCATTTCATTAATTCCGGTAATGGTCACTCCCCGTGGGGTCGTCACTTTATCAATCTCGCGTTCGGGATGATGACCGGTATTCATAATCAGCTGAACAGCCCCTTTTACGGTTTGAGCCGTTATAAACTGTGCCATCTCTGCACCAAATCCCATCTCGACACCTCCTTGCATCGCTGCACGGACATAACGCAAAGCGAAAGCTGTTCCGCATGAAGCTAACACCGTGGCCGCAGCCATTAGTTCTTCTGTTATCACCACCGTTTGTCCTAATTGATCAAACAATTCCTTTACAGCTCCCAAACTCTCTTTTGTGTTACCATTTCCTGAAATACAGGTCATCGATTCCTGCAAGGAGATCGCGGTATTCGGCATTACCCGAAAAATTTGCGAATCCTTGCCAACGAGTTCTTCCAAATCAGCCAGGCTCACACCCGCCGCAATAGAAACGAGTAACTTATCGAGGGTTAGTGCCGGCTTAATTCCGTTAATCACCTTTTCAACGTGATACGGTTTTACTGCAAGCACAACCATATCAGCCTCTTTCACTGCTTCTATATTCTCCACATACGTGTTAACGCCCTTGGCTATAAAACCTTCCAGAACCGACTCCCGGGGATCAGTGATTGAAATTGATGACGCCTCAATGTATCCCGACTTTAACAAGCCGTTAACAATGGCACCGCCCATATTTCCTGCTCCGATGATGGCAACTTTTCCAACTTTCATTTTTTGTATCTTTTAGTTTGAATGAACAGCGAGTTCATTCAATACTTTTGCAAATTTTTCTAAAAAGTAATCCGCCTGTTTCATTGTTAAATTCAACGGAGGAAGTAAACGAATAATATGTGCTCCCGAAACTCCCGTAAATATTTTTTCTTCGAACAGTAATTTTTGACGAATAGGCTTTATTTCTGCTTCAAACTCCATCCCAATCATCAAGCCTTTTCCGCGTACTTCTTTAATTTCCTCAAATTGAGCCAATTTTTCGATCAGATAGGCACCAACTTTCGCAGCGTTTTCAACCAGCTGTTCCTGTTTCATGATTTCTAACACGGCGCTGCCGGCAGCACAAGCCAAATAATTGCCGCCAAAGGTAGTTCCTAACATACCATACCAGGGTTTATATTCAGGGCTAATCAACACTCCCCCAATTGGAAATCCATTTCCCATTCCCTTAGCCATGGTAATAATATCGGGTTGGACATCAGTATACTGAAATGCAAAAAACTTTCCGCTCCGTCCATAGCCTGATTGAATTTCATCCAAAATAAGCAAAGACCCGAATTGACTGCAAAGGTCGGACAATTTTTGAATAAAATCAGGGTCGGGCACATGAATACCTCCAATTCCCTGGATTCCTTCCACAATAACAGCAGCTACATCTTTCGCTTTTAAGTGTTGCTCAACTTGTTCAATATCGTTTAGCGGTAAAATCACCGCATGTTCATTCTCATTAATCGGTGCAATAATCTTTGGATTATCGGTTACCGAAACCACCGCCGAAGTACGTCCGTGAAAGCCTTTTTTAAAGCTAATCACTTTTTTACGCTCAGTTACGAATGAAGCAAGTTTCAGTGCATTTTCATTTGCCTCAGCTCCCGAGTTACACAAAAACAGCTGATAATCGTCGAAACCTGAAAGCTCACCCAACTGGTCGGCCAACTGCTTTTGTTGTGGAATTTTTACCGAATTGCTGTAAAAACCAATTTGCTCCAGTTGCTTACTAATTTTAGAAACATAAACCGGATGACTATGCCCAACAGAAATAACCGCATGTCCCCCATATAAATCGAGGTACTTGTTGCTGGCATCGTCCCATACATAGCACCCTTCGGCTTTCACCGGAGTAATGTCAAATAATGGATATACGTCGAATAAATTCATAATAAGCGTATTTTAAAATGAAACCGGTTTTAAATTCAATCCTGCTTTTTCATCGAGACCAAACATCAGGTTCATATTCTGAACAGCTTGCCCGGATGCGCCTTTCAACAAGTTATCGGTAACACTCAATATCAGCAATTTGCTACCATGTTTTTCAATATGAAGCACGGCCTTGTTAGTGTTAACCACTTGTTTCACATCCGGATTCTCATGGGTCATAAATACAAACGGATGATCGGCATAAAAATCTTCGTATAATTTGACAGCTTCTTCAACTGTTCCTTTATAATCAGTGTAAACAGAAGCAAAAATACCTCTTGTATGATTTCCGCGAACCGGTACAAAATTGATATCAAAATCAAAAGATTCCTGTAACTGTCTAAAGCTTTGACCAATTTCGCCCAAATGCTGATGCTGGAATGCTTTATAAACCGAAACATTACTGTTTCTCCAGCTGAAGTGTGAGGTGCGGCTTGGTGCTTGCCCAGCCCCGGTTGATCCGGTAATAGCAGTCACATGCACTTCATTTTCCAACAATCCGGCAGCAGCCAAAGGCAACACGGCCAACTGAATGCCCGTCGCGAAACAGCCGGGATTAGCAATTCGTTTCGATGAACGAATTGCCTCCCGGTTGATTTCAGGTAATCCATAAATAAAGTCATTTCCTTCAGCCTTTAACCGGTAGTCATGACTCAAATCGATAATTCGAATTGATGCTGGTATTGAATTATTTTCTATGAATTCTTTTGATTTTCCGTGCCCCATACACAGGAAGATAACATCAGCTTTTTCAAAGTCGGGTTCTGCAATAAACCTTAAGGTCGACTCACCGATCAAATCGCGATGTACTTCTTCGAGTGGGTTTCCTGCATTGCTGCTACTTTGAACAAAAGCGATTTCTGCTTCCGGATGGTTCAACAAAATTCGGATCAGCTCACCAGCTGTATATCCTGCTCCTCCAATTATTCCTACTTGAATCATGTGTTCTACTCCGAATTAAAATTTCTTATTCACCGAGTTGTATATTTTCAGCGATGTTCCTAATATCTTGGTAAAGCCTTTCACATCTTGACTGGTCCAGGCTTTATTCATTTCGCCATATTCTCCAAAGTCGGATTTCATCAAATCGTATTCTGATTCAACACCGACTAATACAAATTGGTATGGTTTCAGCTTAATGATCACCTTACCGGTTACTGTTTGCTGCGTATTTTCGAGAAATTTCTCAATGTCGCGCATCACCGGATCAAGGTAAAGCGACTCGTGTAAAAACATACCGTACCAATTAGACAACTGTTCTTTCCAATACATTTGCCATTTCGTTAGTGTATGCTTTTCGAGCATTTGGTGTGCCTTAATAATCAACATTGGTGCCGCAGCCTCAAAGCCAACGCGCCCTTTGATCCCGATAATCGTGTCGCCAATATGCATGTCGCGACCAATCGCGTATGGTCCAGCAATAGCCTCCAAAGCACGAATGGCATCTACTGTATTGTAATACTTTTTGCCGTCAACACCTTTTAGTTCACCTTCAACAAAATCAAGCGTAATCTCTTTTTCTTCTTTTTCTTTTAATTGAGACGGGTACGCATCCTCCGGCAGCGTTTGCTCTGAAGTCAGCGTTTCTTTTCCACCAATACTTGTTCCCCAAAGCCCTTTATTAATCGAGTAAGCCATCTTACTCCAATCAGCTTCCACACCGTGTTCTTTCAGGTAAGTGATCTCGGCTTCGCGCGTTAGCTGCAAATCACGTGTTGGAGTCAATATTTCAATATCGGGAGCCAACACTTCAAAGGTCAGGTCGAAACGCACCTGATCGTTACCTGCTCCGGTGCTACCATGAGCCACGTATTTTGCTCCTATTTTTTTGGCATATTCTATGATGGCGATGGCTTGAAAAACACGCTCCGAACTCACAGAAATAGGATAGGTATTGTTACGCAGCACATTTCCATATACCATGTAGCGAATACATTTGCTGTAATACGTATCGGTAACGTCCAGCGTCACGTGCTTCGCTGAGCCCAACTCATAAGCCTTCTTTTCAATGTCTTTTAGTTCTTCGGTTCCAAAACCACCGGTATTAGCAATTGCCGTGTAGACTTCCAAGTTTTTTTCTACTGACAAATACTTCGCACAAAAGGAAGTATCCAAACCACCACTGTATGCTAATACTACTTTTTCTTTCATCTTATTTTATTGTTTTAAAAAGTGATGACACCAAATCAGCATTTCTACTGAAAACTTACAACTTTACTAACCTTATTTTCCCTCGACTGGTTACAATCTACGGGTTTATCATTTAAAGAAAATTAATCCTGAAATGACTGCCGAAACAGTGCCATCACTCATATTTTGTTTTATTCTTTTAAACATGCTAACTCCAGAGTCCTTGCCGTTTGATTTTGGCTTTAACTTGCCTATCATCTCCATTAATGAACTCCGCTTGGGTTTCTCTTCTTTCTGCTCCTTTTCTTTCGCTGGTTTCTTTTCCCAGGCCGGATCGAACAACATGCCTGTACACAAACACTTTGAGCGACCCGTTCGGGTTAAAATATCATAGTTCACACAACTCTGACAACCTTTCCAGAAACTCTCGTCTGTCGTTAACTCCGAGAAAGTTACCGGACGATAACCCAATTCATGGTTAATCTTCATTACCGCAAGCCCTGTTGTCAACCCAAATATTTTCGCATCAGGAAATTTCGTGCGCGATAACTCAAACGCCTTCTTTTTAATTTCCCTTGCCAATCCTATTCCACGGTAATCATTCACCACAATCAGCCCTGAGTTGGCTACAAACCGGTTGTGTCCCCACGATTCGATGTAGCAAAATCCGGCAAATAAATCCCCCTCTAAAGCAATAATTGCTTTACCTTCCATTATTTTATTGGTAATATATTCGTCTGAGCGACGAGCAATACCGGTTCCCCGCTCTTTCGAAGCCAGATCAATGCTATCATTAATCCGGGAAACATATGGTAAGTGAGCAACATTAGCTGCTGAAACTATAATATTTTTAATGTCTTTCATTTAGTCAATTTCCATCCTCTATCCTAACTTGTCTTCCAGCTTTGGCATCACCAGTATCAAACTATTAATTAAATCGCTTGAAGTCACTCCTTCTCTCATCACCAGCAAAATCGTGTCATCTCCAGCGATGGTCCCTATAATCTCATACGGATCGGCATTATCTAAAACGGCAGCCAAACTACTGGCATATCCGGGGCGAGTTCTTAAAACGGCCAGATTACCGGAAAATCGTAAATCCCGAAATCCATCCACCAAAAAGTTCACCCGTGTATTTTCATGTTGTGGCTCCACGCTCACCCCTTCAGGAATAACATACACATATCCCCTTTGGGAATGCGAAACTTTTGCCACTTTCAAAATTTTTAAATCGCGTGACAAGGTGGCTTGTGTCAAATCAAAGTCTTCTTCTTTTAATTTTCCAAGCAACTCTTCCTGACTACTGATTTCATTGGTTGTAATGATTTTTTTTATAGCCAATTGCCTTTTCGTGCGATTCTTCATTTTGTATATATATTCAATACTCTTGCAAAAATATGCATTTTTTATAAAAAACAAATTCTAATTCCAGAATTATTTCTATTTTTGTACCCGAATTGTTCAAGAGGAAACATTGAACCGAAATGAACGTTCTCGAAGTATTAAAATATGACGGTGAAGAATAGATATTTTATAAACGAAATAAGCACAATGCGTTTGCCCTACTTTTGGTAGTCAGACGCATTTTTTTTAATCAATAAGCGATTATTACAATGACACAGGCAAAGAAAGTCAGTTTGGTTTTAGAAGATGGGACCAGGTTTGAAGGAAAATCTTTCGGATACGATCAATCGATAGCAGGAGAAGTGGTTTTTTACACCGCGATGACCGGTTATCCTGAAAGTTTAACAGATCCTTCATATACCGGTCAGATTTTAGTTTCTACTTATCCGATGATTGGAAATTATGGCGTTCCAAAGAACATGCAAAACGATGGAATCCATGCACACTATGAATCACACAAAGTGCATATCAGTGGATTAATCATTTCAGATTATTCTTCAGAATATAGCCACTGGAATGCCGATAAAAGCTTGGGCGACTGGTTGAAAGAATCAAAGGTTCCCGGACTTTACGGTATTGACACACGCGCTTTAACGAAGATTTTACGTGTGAAAGGCTCCATGTTAGGAAAAATTGAGTTCGAAGACGAACCGATTGACTTTTACGATCCGAATAAAGAAAACCTGGTTGCTGTTGCCAGCACAAAAACAAAGGAAGTATACGGAAACGGGGAATACAAAGTCGCGCTGATCGACTGTGGTGTGAAAAACAACATCATCCGCTGTTTGCTCGAACGAAATACCACCGTCATTCGCGTGCCTTGGGATTACGACCTGTCAGATGAAGAATTCGATGGCGTATTCATTTCCAATGGACCCGGTGATCCTGCTCGTTGCGACGAAACAGTTAAAAACATAAAAAAGGTAATGGACGACGAAAAGCCCATTATGGGAATTTGCCTGGGAAATCAACTTCTTGCTCGTGCCGCAGGAGCTGAAACCTACAAGTTAAAATTCGGACATCGCAGCCACAATCAACCGGTTTTACTAAATGGTACTGATCGTTGTTTTATTACATCGCAAAATCACGGGTACGTCATTGACCCTAAAACACTTTCTGCTGACTGGGAGGTTCTTTTTACGAATGTAAACGACAACACCAACGAAGGAATCAAGCACAAAACCAAACCTTTCTTCTCAACCCAATTTCATCCGGAAGCATCGAGCGGACCGGTTGATACGGAGTATTTGTTTGATGAGTTTATCCAGAATATTGTTGAATTTAAGCAGAAAGCCTAATTAAATAACACAGCTTAAAATGAGTAACCAGATAAATAAAAGAATAAAAAAAGCAATCGTCCTTGGGTCAGGAGCATTGAAAATTGGTGAAGCCGGTGAGTTTGACTATTCCGGATCACAAGCACTGAAAGCCCTAAAAGAAGAAGGTGTTGAAACAGTACTGATCAACCCGAATATTGCGACCATCCAAACATCGCAGGAGATTGCTGACAAAATATACTTTCTACCTGTAACCGCTTTCTTTGTTGAGCAGGTAATTAAGAAAGAAAATCCTGATGGTATCCTTCTGGCCTTTGGTGGTCAAACTGCACTAAACTGTGGTGTTGATTTATTTCGGAATGGAATTCTTGAAAAATACAATCTGGAAGTTGTTGGAACTCCCGTTCAATCGATTATTGATACGGAAGACCGCCAGATTTTTGCAGGGAAGCTTGGTGAGATTGAAGTAAAAACACCACGAAGCTTGGCTTGCGTCAACATGACTGAAACCATGGAAGCCGCCAGGAAATTGGGTTATCCAATTATCATTCGGGCTGCCTATACGCTTGGAGGACTTGGAAGTGGTTTTTGCAAAAATGATCAAGAGCTGAAGGAACTCGCATCAAGCGCATTTTCGTACTCTCCACAAATCCTGGTTGAAGAATCATTAAAAGGATGGAAAGAAGTAGAATATGAGGTTGTTCGCGACCAATACGACAACTGTATTACCGTTTGTAACATGGAAAACTTTGACCCGCTGGGAATTCACACCGGGGAAAGTATTGTTGTTGCTCCATCACAAACCATGTCGAATCGAGAGTATCACAAGCTACGTGCGATCTCAATCAAAATTATTCGCCACATCGGTGTCATTGGAGAATGTAATGTTCAGTTCGCGCTCGATCCATTCTCCGAAGATTATCGCGTCATTGAAGTCAATGCCCGCTTATCTCGGTCTTCTGCATTGGCATCGAAAGCCACCGGATATCCACTGGCCTTTGTTGCAGCAAAGTTGGGACTGGGTTACGGCTTGCACGAACTAAGTAACTCTGTTACCAAAGTTACAACCGCCTGCTTTGAACCTGCACTGGATTATGTGGTTTGTAAAATACCGCGTTGGGATTTGACCAAGTTTAGTGGTGTTTCAAAACAAATCGGTAGCTCCATGAAATCGGTTGGCGAGATCATGGCTATTGGACGAAGCTTTGAGGAAGCCATTCAGAAAGGAATTCGGATGGTTGGAATCGGCATGCATGGGTTTGTTGCGAACAACGAAGAAATTACAATAGAAGCAATTGACGAGGAACTGACACGTCCGACTGACCGTCGTATATTCGCTATTGCAGCCGCGTTTGCAAAAGGCTACTCGATTGAAGATATCTACCAGAAGACGAAAATTGACCGTTGGTTTTTGCAAAAACTGTATAAAATACATCGGCTAAAAGAAGAACTTAAAGAACCACAAAGCTTAAAAGAGCTAAGCGACGAATTGTTGCTTTCAGCTAAACAAGCAGGTTTTTCAGATTTTCAAATAGCACGTTTGGTTTTAGAAGCTCCAAACAGCGAGATGAATGCGAGACTGGTGGAAGTTCGCGAACACCGGAAAGCAAGAAACATCAAGCCGGTTGTCAAACAAATTGACACGCTGGCCGGTGAATATCCTGCGCAAACCAACTACCTGTACATGACCTACAATGGAACCGAACACGATATCGAGTTCCCAAAAGATAATAAATCGGTCATTGTGCTTGGCTCCGGAGCTTACCGCATTGGTAGTTCTGTTGAGTTCGACTGGTGTTCGGTAAATGCCATTAACACCATTCGCAAAGAAGGTTATCGTTCGATCATGATCAACTACAATCCGGAAACAGTAAGTACGGATTATGACACCTGCGACCGTCTGTTTTTTGATGAGTTAACCTTCGAACGTGTGATGGATGTGATCGACCTGGAAAACCCGAAAGGAGTTATTCTTTCGGTAGGCGGACAAATACCAAACAATCTGGCGATGAAACTGGCCGGACAGGATGTCCCAATTTTAGGGACTTCAGCAAAAATGATTGACAATGCAGAAGACCGTAAAAAGTTCAGCTCGCTGTTGGATGAGCTAGGCGTTGACCAGCCACGATGGAACGAACTAACGAGCATTGATGATATTTACAAATTTGTTGAAGAAGTCGGGTATCCGCTACTCATTCGTCCTTCATACGTGCTTTCAGGAGCTGCAATGAATGTTGTTTCAAACGAGGAACAACTGGAACATTTCTTACAACTTGCGGCTGATGTTTCTAAAGAGCACCCGGTCGTTGTTTCAGAGTTCATTGAGCTTGCCAAGGAAATCGAGATCGATGCTGTTGCCGACAAAGGAGAAATGGTCGCTTACGCGATCTCGGAACACGTTGAGTTTGCCGGAGTTCACTCGGGTGATGCCACTATTGTTTTCCCACCACAAAAATTATACGTAGAGACAATTCGTCGTATTAAACGAATCTCGCGCGAAATTGCTAAAGCGCTTGAAATCTCAGGTCCTTTTAACATGCAATTCCTGGCAAAAGACAACGACATTAAAGTGATCGAATGTAACCTTCGTGCTTCACGGAGTTTCCCATTCGTATCAAAGGTTATGAAGTTTAACTTGATTGAACTAGCCACACAGGTAATGCTTGGAGTTCCCTATCAGACACCAGACAAATCATTGTTTGAACTTGATTACGTTGGGGTAAAAGCGCCACAATTTTCGTTTGCCCGCTTACTGAATGCCGATCCTGTGCTGGGAGTTGACATGTCGTCGACCGGAGAGGTAGCATGTATTGGTGAGAATTTCTACGAAGCAATTTTAAAATCAATGCTTTCGGTTGGATATAATTTCCCAAAGAAGAACGTCTTAATTTCGTCCGGACCTGCGCGCTCGAAACTGGAAATGCTGAACAGCGCGCGCTTGTTGGTGAAAAAAGGGTACAATGTTTTTGCAACAGAAGGAACACATCGCTTCCTACGTGAAAATAAAGTAGAATCGACCATGCTGCACTGGCCGGACGAAGAGGATCAACACCCGAATACCGTTGAATATCTTCGTGAAAAGAAAATTGACCTTGTCGTTAATATTCCGAAGAATTACTCGAAACGAGAACTGAGCAACGGTTACAAAATACGTCGTAATTCTATCGACTACAACGTACCACTAATTACCAATGCTCGCGTGGCAAGTGCATTTATTCATGCCTTCTGCAATCAAACACTAGAAGACATCACCATCAAACATTGGGGTGAATACTAGAAAGATTTACAAATCTAGAATATAAAACAAAGCCGGCTCAAAAAATTTGAGCCGGCTTTGTTTGTTTTAAAATAGTCTAATTCAATCTCCTAATTGACTAAGTTTGGAATACACTTTAAAGTAAAACACCGTATTTCAATCTGATTTCTGAGATAACAACGGTTTGGAAACGATGGTGGTCAATTGTTTTCTGCTCGATCCAAACTCACAGAAATCGAACGAATTCATAGCGCATCATTTTACGGATCGCAATTTCAGGTTAATTAGCCCGGGGCAACTCAACAAAGAATGAGGAGCCTTCGCCCTTTTCACTTTTCGCCCATATCTTTCCATCGTGTTTTTCGATAAATTCTTTGCACACAATCAATCCCAAACCACTTCCTTTTTCATTATCGGTGCCGAAGGTTGATTCGTGACTTTGCATACTGAATAAACCGTCCAGTTTTTCCTGAGCTATTCCAATGCCATTATCCTTTATTTCAGTTGGGAAAACGGTCCCATCCTTTTTGACATTCTCACGCTCCAAATAAACATCTCCTGTAGCCATTTCATCCGGAATAATCGCTGGAATAAGCTCTCTGAATTCAGAGGAAACCAGATCTCGAAGCGACAACTTCAACATTTCCTCCTTCGTGTAGCCAAACATCCTATGACCTTGGGTATTACATTCTAAAATATTTCCACGCTCATCTTCGATGTAAATTCCATCCAGAGATTGATTAATCAGTGTTTGGTATTTTTTTTCACTTTCTTTAAGCGCAGTTGTCTTTTTCGTATTTCTGTCTAACAAATAGCCAATCAGACCTCCGGTTATTCCACCGAGGCAAAGAATAAGCAAAATACCATCCCAAGAGACAGAACTAACTTTCAGGACAAATTCCCTAAAAATCATTAACAGCATTAAAATTATCCCCCCAAGCAAGAAACCAACGATGACCTTACTAATCGAACGCACAAATCCGGATCTCATAAACGATAAATTTGAATAGACCTTCCCAAGCCTAATGATCAAAAACAAAAATCACATTACTATTTTCGTCGATTTCCAAGTTATAGAAAAATCTGCTTAAAAATTTCAGTGAAAAAATATTACACAACACGATGCTAAAAGCTTCAAATACACCTAAAAACTGAAGAAAAAGCACAATAAAAATCCCAGTCAAAACTAATGACCGGGATTACGATATTGAGTGACAAATATCCTTAGTCCAATTTGTGAATAACTAATCCGGAGCGCAACTTTGGTTCGAACCAAGTTGTTTTTGGCGGCATGATGTTTCCACTATCTGCAATGTCAATCAACTGTTGCATTGAAACCGGGAAAAGCGCAAAGGCAACTTTCATCTCGCCACGATCCACCCGTTTCTTAAGCTCTTCCAATCCGCGAATTCCACCAACAAAATCAATTCGTTTTGAAGTCCGCAGATCCTGAATATCCAAAATTGGTTCCAACACTTGACTCGACAAAATCGTTACATCCAGCACCCCGATTGGATCATTATCATCATAAGTTCCTTCTCTAGCAGTCAGTTTATACCAATCGCCGGCAAGGTACATGCTCATTTCGTGCAACTTAGTTGGCTTGTATATTTCCGAACCTATTTTCTCAACTTCAAAGCCCGCACTTAATTTCTCAACAAGTTGTTCTTTGCTGAGGCCATTTAAGTCTTTAACAACCCGGTTATAGTCAATAATCGCCAGTTGGTCATCAGGGAAATGAACAGCCATAAAATAATTGTACGACTCATCGCCTGTATGATTTGGATTTTGAGCTTTCTTTTCCAAGCCAATGCGGGCAGCGGCAGCAGTTCGATGATGTCCGTCAGCAACGTAAGTCGCGGCTACCTTGGTTGCAAACAACTCCTCAATTTGTTGATTTACGCCATTCTCATTAATTGTCCAAAATTGATGACCAAAACCATCTTCGGCAACAAAACTGTACTCCGGATTTTTATTTTTCACAATAGAAGCCACAATTTTATCAATTTCAGGCACGGCTTTGTATGAGAAAAATACCGGCTCGATATTAGCATTTAAATAACGCGTCAAAATCATGCGGTCTTCCTCTTTATCCGGCCGGGTGAGCTCATGCTTTTTTATCACTCCATCGTGATAGTCGTTGCAAGCAGCAGCACCGACAATGCCATATTGCGTGCGCCCGTCCATGGTTTGCGCATAAATATAGTACTTGTCGTTCTCATCTTGTTTCAGCCAACCTTTGTCCTGAAATTTTTTAAAATTTTCAACCGACTTATTGTATACTTCTTCCGAGTGAACATCAGTTCCTTCAGGGCAGTCAATTTCGGCACGGGTGATGTGCAACAGCGAATTCTCCTTACCCTCTGCCATGCGTGTTGCCTCTTCCGAGTTCATCACATCATAAGGCAGACAGGCTAAATCTTCAGCAATCTCCCGAGGTGGTCTTAGTCCTTTAAACGGTTTTATCGTAGCCATTTTTTCAAATTTTCAAGTTTATTTTGACGGATATCAAATCGTAACGAAAATACAATTGATATTTCAAATACACACAAAATGAGTGTAAAAGTCTGTTTTTTATTCCGGTTTTGAAATCGATTGTTGCTACTTGTTGACCTGAAAGGTCCGATCATTGTTTTCGAAAAACCCAACGATTTGTTCTGCAGCTGCAACTCCTGCATTTATATTTGCTTCTGATGTTTGTGCTCCAATCTTTTTAGGGCTGAAAAAATATCGTCCGCTGAATTCACTTTGAAAATGATCCACACAATCCGGAGCAATATCCGACAAGTATTTCACATCTTTTCGTTCAGCCATAAATTCACAAAGCTGTTCCTCATGAATTACTTCTTTACGGGCCGTATTAACGATTAAGGCATCTTTTTTGAGATGCTTTAAAATTGGCATGCTTACCGACTTGATGTGTTCTCCACGTGCCGGCACATGAATCGAAATAACATCAGAAACCGCATAAAGCTCTTCCAGCGATTTGGTAACCTCCAATCCTTCAGAAGAGGCCTGAGCCTTACTGAATCGGGTAAAAACCTTTACATTCATCCCAAATCCTCGGGCAATTCGGTGTACATTGCGGGCAACATATCCATAACCATGCAAACCAAGGGTTCGTCCGCGTAATTCTCCACCTGAAGTTCCATCGAAAAAATTACGCACCCCATAAATGGCCAACCCAATCGCCAATTCAGCAACGGCATTAGAATTTTGCCCGGGCGTGTTCATCACACAAACATCCTTTTTTTTGGCGTAAGCTGAATCAACATTGTCGTAGCCTGCTCCTGCCCGAACAATTAATTGAAGCTCTTCTGCCGCGTCAAGCACTTCCCGGTCAATTTTATCACTGCGAACAATTAAAGCATGGGTGCTTTTGACAGCTTCAAGCAATTCTTGTTTTTGCTGATACTTTTCAAGGAGTTGAACCTGGTAGCCCGTCTTCTCGAAAACTTCACTCATTTGAGCAACCGCAGCCGGCGCAAACGGTTTCTCGGTTGCAATTAATACGTTTGTCATTTTATTCAATTTTTAAGGTTAAAATAAAATGTCATTGCAAGCCAAATCGAAGTAACTCAACAGTTACTTTAGCCGTTCCTCATGCTTTAATGACTTCAAAAAAACAAAAGGTGGAAATCAATCCACCTTGCTATATAAAAGAACTTATTTTACATGTGTTTTTTCGAACTCCTGCATGCAATCGATCAATGCCTGAATACTCTCTTTGGGCATGGCATTGTAGATTGATGCTCGGAAACCACCAACAGATCGGTGACCTTTAATGGCCGACATTCCTTTTGCTGTAGCAAATTCCAGGAAGTCTTTTTCCAACTCCAGGTAACCGTCATTCATAATAAAGCAAACATTCATCAACGAACGATCTTCCTTATTCAATACGGTTCCTTTAAATACCGGATTGCGATCAATTTCGTCATAAAGCAAAGCTGCTTTTTCTTCGTTGATTTTTTCCATTGCAGCAACTCCTCCTTTTTCTTTCAACCACTTCAAGGTTTGCAAGGCAGCATAAATTGGCGTTACAGGAGGTGTATTAAACATGGAACCACCATCAATATGAGTTTGGTAGTTCAGCATGGTGGGAATGGGACGATCGACTTTTCCTAGGATGTCGTTTCGAACAATTACAAAAGCTAATCCTGCCGGAGCCAGGTTTTTCTGCGCTCCTCCGTAAATAATTCCATATTTTGAAATATCGATCTGACGAGAGAAAATATCAGAAGACATATCGCAAACAACCGGAATATCCAGGTCAAAGTCTTTACGAATTTGAGTTCCGTAAATGGTGTTGTTCGATGTAAAATGGAAATAATCGGCATCAGCCGGAATTTCAAATCCTTTTGGAATGTAATTGTAAACGGTATCTTTCGAAGAAGCAACTTCAACAACCTCTCCAAAGAATCTTCCTTCTTTGATTGCTTTTGACGACCACGAACCAGTATTTAGGTAGGCAGCTTTAGTTTTCATCAGGTTGTAAGGCACCATGCAGAATTGCAGGGAAGCGCCACCGCCAAGGAATAATACCGAATAATTATCAGGAATATTCAGTAGTTCGCGAAACAACGCTTGTGTTTCTTCCATTACAGCGACAAATTCTTTTCCGCGATGTGATACTTCCATCACAGAAAGACCGGTTCCTGCAAAATCTTTAATGGCTTCAGCAGTTTTCTCAATCGTAACTTGTGGTAAAATTGAAGGTCCAGCTGAAAAATTATGCTTCTTCATGTTGGTATAATTTTTTAAGGGTTAAAATTATTTCTATGTAATATGTGTTATTCATTCAAATTAACTGAAAATTACCTTTTTGATCTGTGAGAAATATCAGTCAAAAAGAAAACAGGCGCAAGTTATAAAACATTAATTTACAACAGGCTGTCTTCATGGTAGAAATCATCAAAAAGTTGACTACTTTTTATTTGTTCCGTTCGCTTTCGAAAGCAAACGGCCATCAGAATAATAAGGGATTAAATCAGTAAAATCCAACTGATGGCAAAACTCAATGCAGTCATCCAGACCTTTACTGGCCAAACGTCCTTTTTGAGCTGCTTTCAAACTATATTGGTTTAAATCGCATTTCGCTATCGACCATAAATCGGAGGAAGCTGTTACCGCATCACAAATACTTTCATATTTCCCTGAAGCCAGCAAACGCTCGGCCAAAGCTCCCGCACAAACCGTATCCTCCAGGCTAAAACGATCTTTCCACGATGCACAAAAAAGAAGTACCGGCGCATCTTGTTCAATTAAATACCCGGCAAGCGCTGACAGGTTAAGAAACGAGCCAATAAGCACCTCTTTGGAATGACTGGCCATATGAATGCAACGCGTGCCATTTGTGGTTGAGTAAACAATGTCTTTATCCTTAACTTTATCTCCACTAAAATTGAATGGCGAATTCCCGAAGTCGGCAAAGTCGAGCACGTAGCCATCACGCTCCGAAGCAACCGTGTACCCTTCTTCTTTTTTTTGTCGGGCTTCTTCAACCGTAGCAACCGGAATAATTTGCCGGACACCATTCGCAAAAGCTGTGCAAATTGAGGATGTTGCACGCAGTACATCAATTACCACCACGATATTTTCGTTGTTGGCATGTTTATCGTAAATAGCCGGTGTTAAACAAACCTCCAACTGACGTTTTTTCTTATTCATAAATGTCGGTAAACTTTCGAGCAGCAAAGATAAGCCTCTATTCAGAAATACTTCGATTATTTTGCACGATTTGTGCAATTGTTAAGCTTTTGTAATTACGGTATTCAAATGAATTGTTCTCGGTGAGTCATTGAACCTGTTTTCAACCAATCAGAATCTCGTTCGGTTAATAAAAAATGTATGCAGAACACTCAACGAAGCACGCAGAATAATGGAACATTAATCCTTCAATGGTTTACGATGAGAAGCAAAAAAAAGCCTGCTGATATCAGCAGGCTTTCCAGATTAGAAAAGTTGTAAGTCAACCCCCTTAAAGAAGACTCACGAAAGGTACTTTTACTACCTTTGCTTTCAATAGTCTATTTCTAATTTTCACATAGATTTCTGTTCCAAATGCGGAATATTCTTTATCCAAATATCCCATTCCAATGCCTTTATTCAGCATCGGCGATTGTGTACCTGAAGTCACTTTACCGATAACATGCCCATCCTTGTCAGCCAATTCGTAATCGTGACGAGGAATACCGCGATCAATCATTTCAAATCCTCGAAGCTTACGAGTCACGCCTTCGCTTTTTTGCACCAACAACAAGTCCTTGTCAATGAAATCATTGTTATCATTAAACTTAGTAATCCATCCAAGTCCGGCCTCAATCGGTGACGTTGTATCATCAATATCGTTTCCATAAAGACAAAAGCCCATTTCCAGACGTAAGGTATCACGAGCTCCTAAACCAATTGGTTTAATGTCAAACTCTTCCCCCGCTTCAAAAATGGCTTTGTAAATCTTTTCAGCATGTTCATTTCTGAAATACAACTCAAAACCACCCGATCCGGTGTAGCCTGTTGCTGAAATAATGACGTCATCAACTCCTGCAAACTGACCGGTTACAAAGGTGTAATATGGTATTTCATTCAGATTTACTTTGGTGAGCTTTTGCAGTGTTGTGGTGGCTTTTGGCCCTTGTATTGCCAATTGACTTATTTCGTCTGATGCATTTTCAAGCTCGGCTCCAACACTATTTTGCGAAACCACCCATCTCCAATCCTTCTCAATATTCGACGCATTTACAACAAGCATGTATTTTTCAGGCTCGTAATAATAGACCAACAAATCGTCGACAATACCGCCTTTGCCATTCGGGAAACAGGTGTATTGTGCCTGTCCTATGCTAAGTTTAGAAACATCGTTGGTTGTAAGCTTTTGCACTAACTTTGCAGCATTCGATCCTTTCACCCAAAATTCGCCCATATGCGAAACATCGAAAACACCCACACCATTTCGTACGGTAAGGTGTTCGTCTTTTATACCACTAAACTCGACTGGCATTTCAAAACCAGCAAAATCTACCATCTTGCCTCCGGCATCTTTATGCAGCTGATTAAAGGAAGTTTTCTTCATCAATTTCAAATTAAGCTAGCAAAAGTAACGTTTAAAAGAACCTTTTTCCATGAATAATATCAGAATTTTTGAACCATTTTGCAATTTTTTCAACTTTGAAAATATCACGTTTCTCAATAGAATCATCTGCCAGGCTGATTTTGCACACGGGCATCCTTCAAAATAAAATAGACCAGAATCAAAATATCCCGTCCGCACTCCCGTTGGCATTATAAAAGTTTTTTAACTACTTTTGAATGATAAAATTTATCAACAAACGAATGGCTGAACAAAAGTATACTGACCTAAACTACCTGAAAGAAATTACAGGTGGCGAAGACGAAATTCTAAAGGAGTTTATCAACATGTTTTTTGATCAAATTCCTGAGTTTAAAGATGGATTGCACGAGCATCTGAAAAATAAACGATACAAAGAATTAGGAGAATTAGCACACAAAGCGAAATCGTCGGTTATGACTTTTGGCATGGACAATTTAGGCCACCAACTGAAAGAACTCCAGTTAAAAACTCAGGAGCTTGCTGATATTGATACTTACCCGGCCTACGTTCAAGAGTTTGATACTGTCGTTGCACAAGCAGAAAAAGAGCTACAGGAAGTTTTGGATTCACTAAAATAGAAAAGGGTACTTATCATACCCCTTTCACTTGACTATAATCGGTTGCTTTTTATAGGTATTGTATGGACTCGCATTTCATCATCCTGCGCAAGAACTTTCACATGCCCGTTTCATTTATCTACTTACAAATTTTAATTCATCGTTTTCGAGAACTACTTGAATCGTTTGCTCAAGATTAACATCGCCGGCAAGTATCTTTTTCGACAGTTCATTCAATACATGCTTTTGCAATAGGCGGGTAACAGGACGAGCGCCATATTGAGGATCGTATCCAATAGCTGCTAACCAATCAACTGCTTCATCACTAATTTCAATCTTCAGATCCTGATTACTCATTCGTTTCACAATTCGGTTGAACTGGATTCGAACAATTTGTTTGATGTCTTCTCGTGACAATGGCGTGAACATGATTGTTTCATCAATCCGATTCAGAAACTCAGGTCGAATTGTTTTTCTCAACAAATTGAAAACTGCCTTTTGAGTTTCTTCATAAACCTCACCCTCATTGCCTTCTTTCATTCGCTCAAAACCTTCCTGTATAATTTGAGATCCAAGGTTTGAGGTCATGATGATAATGGTGTTTTTGAAATTAACGAGTCGCCCTTTATTATCAGTCAACCGACCATCATCCAGTACTTGCAACAAGACGTTAAACACATCCGGATGTGCTTTTTCAATCTCATCAAACAAGACAACCGAATAGGGTTTCCGGCGAACAGCTTCACTTAACTGTCCACCTTCATCGTACCCAATATATCCGGGAGGCGACCCAATCAATCGGGTTACCGAGAATTTTTCCTGGTATTCCGACATGTCAATGCGGGTAACCATATTCTCATCATCAAACAGGTACTCGGCCAATGCCTTTGCCAATTCGGTTTTACCAACACCTGTTGTGCCTAAAAAGATAAACGAACCAATCGGTCTCTTTTCATCCTGTAAGCCTGCTCGACTACGCCGCACCGCATCAGCCACCGCATGAATGGCTTCTTTTTGACCAACAACACGGTTGTGTAATTCATCCTCCAGGAGAAGTAACTTTTCACGTTCACTTTGCATCATTCTGGAAACAGGAATTCCCGTCCAGCGAGCAACGACGTCTGCAATATCTTCGGCATCTACTTCTTCCTTGATTAAAGAATCTCCCTGAACTTCGTGCAATTCTTGCTCCAACCGGATGATTTGCTCTTCAGCTTCTTTGATTTTGCCATACCGAAATTCAGCCACTTTGCCATAATCTCCTGATCGTTCGGCTTGTTCTGCCTCAAACTTAAAGCTTTCGATATTGGTTTTATTTTGCTGAATTTGGTCAATCAACGATTTTTCCATTTCCCACTGTGCGCGATACCTCGACTGCTCCTCTTTCAGGTTGGCAATCTCTTCGCCAAGCAAAGCCAGCTTACTTTCATCTTTTTCTCGCTTAATGGCTTCCCGCTCGATCTCTAACTGCTTCATACGTCGCTCGATTTCATCCAGCTCCTCAGGCACCGAATCCATCTCCAATCGTAACTTGGCGGCAGCCTCATCCATCAAATCAATGGCTTTGTCGGGCAAGAAGCGATCAGAAATATATCGCTGGGACAGCTCCACTGCCGCAATAATTGCATTATCCAAAATGCGAACCTTGTGGTGACCTTCGTAGCGTTCTTTCAGTCCACGTAAAATCGATATCGCACTCAAAGCATCCGGCTCGTTCACCATCACAATCTGAAAACGACGTTCCAATGCCTTATCCTTTTCAAAGTACTTTTGATATTCATTTAATGTGGTGGCTCCAATCGAACGTAGTTCGCCACGGGCTAATGCAGGCTTTAGAATATTGGCAGCATCCATAGCCCCCTCTCCCTTTCCTGCGCCCACCAATGTGTGAATTTCGTCAATAAACAGAATAATTTCACCATCCGATTTCACCACTTCATTGACCACCGCCTTCAAGCGCTCTTCAAACTCACCTTTGTATTTGGCTCCGGCAACAAGCGCTCCCATATCTAAAGAAAACAACTGCTTTGACTTCAGGTTTTCGGGCACATCTCCACGCACAATTCGATGAGCCAAACCTTCGGCAATGGCCGTTTTACCTGTTCCGGGTTCACCAATCAAAACCGGGTTATTTTTTGTTCTACGGGAGAGAATCTGCAAAATTCTGCGAATTTCATCATCGCGACCAATGACAGGATCAAGTTTCCCGCTTCGGGCTCTCTCATTCAGGTTAACTGCAAAACGGTTCAACGAATTAAACTGATCTTCAGCTGTCTGGCTTTGCACTTTCGCCCCTTTACGTAATTCTTCGACGGCCGCGTTTAGCTCTTTTTTTCCTACTCCGTTGTCCTTTAGCAAAGAAGAAATCGTATCTCCAGTCTCCAGTAATGACATTAAAATATGCTCAACCGAGACAAAATCATCTCCCATTTTTTTGGAAATATCAATTGACTTCTGCAATGCTTTGTTGGTATTACCCGAAAGGTATTGTTCTCCCCCAGTTACTTTAGGATACGATTGGATAATTTGCTCCAGTGCTTGCTGGAAAATGCCCGTATTTACTCCTAGTTTTTTTAATAGAAAACCGGTTACATTTTCAGCCGCATGTAATAAGCCTTTCAAAACATGACCGTTTTCAACGGCCTGCTGATTATTAGCTTGCGCAACTTCAAACGCATGCTGCAATGCCTCCTGCGATTTAATTGTAAAGTTGTTAAAATTCATGGTTTCCTCCTTTATTCATTTCTACCCGCTGCACTTCAAAAAGTTAGCCACAAACTACTAGTTATAGAAATACGGACATTTTGTCTTTTAAAATTATGAAAAGCAGAGGAATTTTCAGGAAGAGTTCTAAAAGGATGGAATTTTTGACAGTTGGTAGAAATAATAAAAGGATGGTTGCAACCATCCTTTTATACTAACTTAACCAAACCTATCTATGAAAAAAAAATTACTTGTCTATTTCCTTAAATCTTACAATACAAATGTACGTCAGATTATAGTTAAGAACACTCAAACAACGTTAATAAATGTTAAGGATTATCAGGTTCAAATATTCGTACTTAAATAGCTTTTGAAAGAGCCAATCCCGAATTAAACGAACAATTAAGAAGTCTTTGAGATGCCGGAAAGTTACCATTTAACTAAAAGTGGCTATATAACACGCTAATTGATTGGTTTTTTAGAATTCATTTTTTCAATTTTATAACGTTCTAAAAGAGAACAGACTTAAACTGATTTTTTATTACTAATCTACAAAAAACGCTTTATGACAAAGTATGTTTATACGTTCGGTAACGGTAAAGCAGAAGGCAAAGCCGATATGAAAAACCTCCTTGGAGGTAAAGGAGCTAACCTGGCAGAAATGAACCTGATTGGTGTGCCAGTTCCCCCTGGATTTACGATTACAACCGAAGTTTGTACCCTCTATACGCAACAGGGACACCACGCAGCTGTTTCATCCATAAAAGATGAAGTTGAAGAAGCGGTAGCCCTTATTGAAGAATTAACCAACACAAAATTTGGAGACAAAGATAATCCATGTCTTGTTTCCGTGCGTTCCGGCGCTAGGGTATCTATGCCCGGCATGATGGACACCGTTCTAAATCTTGGATTGAACGATTTAGCAGTGCAGGGAATTGCCAAAAAATCGGGAAACGAACGTTTTGCATGGGATTCGTATCGTCGTTTTGTACAAATGTATGGCGACGTTGTTTTAGGACTGAAACCTGAAAGCAAGGAAGATATTGATCCTTTCGAGGAAATCATGGAAAGCCTGAAAGAAGAAAAAGGCATTGAGTTGGATACCGACTTTACAACTGACGACTTAAAGGTGCTGGTTACCCGCTTTAAAGACGCTGTACTAAAAGTAACCGGGAAAAGTTTCCCGGACGACCCATGGCAACAACTATGGGGAGCGATATCGGCTGTTTTCGATAGTTGGATGAATGAACGTGCTATTTATTATCGCAAGATCAACAATATTCCGGTTGAATGGGGAACAGCAGTTAACGTGCAAGCGATGGTTTATGGAAACATGGGCGACACATCAGCAACAGGAGTTGCTTTTACCCGCGATGCCGGAACAGGAGAAGATATTTTCAATGGTGAATACCTGATTAATGCGCAAGGGGAAGATGTTGTTGCCGGCACCCGAACTCCGCAACAGATTACCCTGGAAGGCAGTAAGCGCTGGGCCGAACTGGCCGAAGTTAGTGAGGAAATGCGTAAAGACGAATTTCCTTCTCTGGAAGAAACCATGCCTGCTATTTATAAAGAATTGATGGAAACTCAGGAAAAACTGGAAAACCACTACAAGGATATGCAGGATTTGGAGTTTACCATCCAGGATGGCAAGCTGTGGCTTCTACAAACCCGAAACGGAAAACGAACCGGAGCAGCGATGGTTAAAATTGCTGTTGACATGCTGGAGCAAGGTATGATTGATAACAAAACCGCGTTATTAAGAATAGAACCTAACAAGCTGGACGAATTACTCCACCCTATTTTTGATACCGATGCACTCGAGAGCGCAAAAATTGTTGCCAAAGGGCTACCAGCATCTCCCGGAGCTGCAACAGGTCAAGTGGTATTCTTTGCCGACGAAGCTGACAAGTACGAAAATTCAATTCTTGTACGAATTGAAACTTCTCCCGAAGATTTGGAAGGAATGAATATTGCCCGTGGTATTTTAACCGCCAGAGGAGGAATGACCTCGCACGCCGCAGTAGTTGCACGCGGCATGGGTAAATGCTGCGTTTCCGGTGCAGGGGCCATTAAAATTAACTACAAAACAAGAGTAATGACCGTTGCCGGAAAAGAAATCAAGGAAGGCGACTGGATTTCACTGAATGGTACGACTGGCCAAGTTCTTGAAGGCAAAGTAAAAACAAAGAATCCTGATCTTGGAGGTGACTTTGCCAAAATAATGGATTTGTCTGATCAATTTGCTCGAATGACAGTTCGCACCAATGCTGATACGCCAAATGATGCAAAGGTTGCTCGCAAGTTTGGAGCCCAGGGAATTGGACTCTGCCGAACAGAACACATGTTCTTCGAAGGTCATCGAATTAAAGCAATGCGCGAAATGATATTGTCATCAACTCTGGAAGGGCGAGAAAAAGCACTCGCGAAACTACTCCCATACCAGCGAGAAGATTTTGAAGGTATATTTGAAGCGATGGAAGGCTATGGAGTTACTGTTCGGTTATTGGACCCACCATTGCATGAATTTGTACCTCACCAACAAGCAACTCAAAAAGAACTTGCTGATGAAATGGGAATCTCAATTGATGCTGTCAAGTCCAAAATTTCAGATTTAGAAGAGTTTAACCCCATGTTGGGACACCGTGGTTGCCGATTAGGTATTACTTATCCTGAGATTACAGCCATGCAGGCACGAGCAATTATTGAAGCAGCGCTAAACCTGAAAGCAAAAGGAGTTGATGCACGTCCTGAGATCATGGTTCCTTTGGTGGGCACAGTTGCCGAGCTAAAAAACCAGACCAAAATTATTCGATCTACCGCCGAGGCAGTATTTAAAGAAAAAGGTGACCGTATCGACTACTTGGTTGGAACAATGATTGAAATTCCGCGAGCTGCACTAACTGCTGACCATATTGCTGCAGAAGCTGATTTCTTTTCTTTCGGAACAAATGACCTGACCCAAATGACATTGGGATATTCACGCGACGATGCCGGTAAATTTCTGCCAGTTTATTTAGAGAATGGTATTTTGCAACAGGATCCATTCCAGATACTCGATCAAAACGGGGTTGGTCAATTGATCAAAATGGGGGTTGAAAAAGGCCGTTCAGCAAAGCCAAATTTGAAAGTTGGTATTTGTGGTGAACATGGCGGAGAACCAAGCTCAGTCGAGTTTTGCGACAGTGTCAATTTAGACTATGTGAGTTGCTCTCCTTATCGTGTTCCGATTGCCCGGATAGCAGCCGCTCTAGCAAATGTCAAACACAGTAGCTAGTTTTACTACTTATAGGAAAATAAAAAACGCCGTTTTTGGAAATCCAAAGACGGCGTTTTCGTTTCAAAGGTCTGTTATTGAAATAAAGGAACTGAAAAAAACTTCCTGTTCCACTGCTATTTTTTTTCGATAATTTTTAACTCTTCAATTTAGCATCCATCGTTATCTTAATGGCTGAAAGTGCTTGAGAAACGGGGCAGTTTTCTTTAGCTTTAGTCGCAAGTTCCTGAAACTTGTCATCGTCAATATCTGGAATTTTTGCTTCTACATCCAAGTGGCTTTCTATTATTTTGAAACCACCATCAACCTGATCTAACTTGATACTTGCAACTGCTTTTACTTCTTTCGGGTCAAAACCTTCACCATCTAAAATATTTGAAAAAGCCATTGAGAAACAACCTGCGTGAGCTGATCCAATCAACATTTCAGGATTTGCTCCCACTCCGTCTTCAAATCTTGATTTAAAACTAAACGGAAACTCAGTATCGCTTTTCTCAAATTGCATACGACCGTTTCCATCTTTCAAATTCCCTTTCCAAAATGCGTGTGCTTTATTAATTTTCATGGAATGATTTTTTTGATTTAAAATGTAACTATCCTTAGTATCGCAAACCAAGTGCCGAAAACAAACCAACACTTCAACAAAACAACAAAAGAAGCTAGTAATCAACCGGAAAGACAAATTTCAAAAACCTTAACTTCAAAAATAAGCAAGAAAAAAATGTGCGGAAAAATCTACCACTGAGGTGAAAAATACACACTTCTAGAACTCGAAATCCTGTGTTGTGATCAAATCAATCAACTGAATGATAGTAAAAAACTCTTTTATCAAAATTTAGTTGGTAATTTGCAAGGTATTTGTAACATGCTATCCAAAATTTAGACAATGATATTTCCACTTCAACAAAGCACCGGGCTCTACACCGACCATTATGAATTAACAATGGCACAAGGCTATTTTTTATGCGGACTCCATAAACAGCCGGCCAATTTTGACTATTTCTTCCGCAAATGCCCTTTCAACGGGAGCTATGTCGTCTTCTCCGGTTTATCATCCGTGCTTTCAATTATCGAAAATTTCAACTATTCTGATAAGGATTGTGAGTATCTTTTGTCGATTGGATTCAACAACAAGTTTGTTGAATTTTTGAGAGACTTTAGTTTCAAGGGTGACATATACGCTGTAAAGGAAGGTGAGCTTATTTTTCCTTATGAGCCGGCACTTCGTGTTCATGGCAATATTTTAGAATGTCAGCTAATTGAAACCCTTCTTTTGAATATTCTCAATTTTGAATCGCTGATCGCCACTAAAGCAAGTCGAATTCGCTTAGCTGCCGGCAAAAAACTGTTAATGGAATTTGGATTAAGACGCGCTCAAGGACTGGGAGGCATTAACGCCAGCAAAGCAGCTATTAGCGGAGGTTTCGACAAAACGTCCAACGTATATAGCGCTTGTCATTTCAATATTGAAAGTACTGGAACAATGGCTCACTCATGGATACAGAGTTTTGGCAATGAGTTGGAAGCTTTTCGTAGTTATGCCAAAATTTTTCCTGATTCATGCACGCTGCTGGTTGATACTTACGACACCTTGAAAAGCGGCGTCCCAAATGCTATAAAAATAGCGCATGAGTTAAAACAAAAAGGACATGAATTAGCCGGCATTCGACTCGACAGTGGTGATTTGACTTTCCTGAGCAAAAAAGCCCGAAAAATGCTGAATGATGAAGGCTTACAACACGTAAAGATTATCGCCTCAAACCAACTGGATGAGAACATCATTCAAAGTCTTGAATTGCAAGGAGCCCCCATTGACATATATGGAGTGGGCACGGCGCTGGCAACCGGCAAGGATGATGCAGCTCTGGATGGTGTTTTTAAGCTATCCATGGTTAATGAAAAGCCATCGATAAAAGTGTCAGAAAATATTTCGAAGATGACTTTACCCGGGATAAAAACCATCCATCGATATATTGATGACGACAATCAGTTTTGTGCCGATGGCATTTCGCTGGAATCGGAAGTTGAGTATGAAAAAATCTACCACATCACCCAACCTGAAAAACAAAAACAAATAAGCTCGTGCATCAAAGAGCCGCTTGTACACCAAGTAATGAAAGGAGGCCAAACAATAATACCACAACAAACGCCTTCAGAATTAGCTCTGTATACGCAGTCCCGCTTAAAGCAACTTCCGGATGAGCATAAACGATTTTTAAACCCACATGTTTATAAAGTTGGGATCAGCGAGCAACTATTATCGACTAGAAATGACCTTGCCCTAAAATACCTGAAAAAAAAAATCCTTTTTAGAATATCAATAAAATACAGCAATATGAAACAAGCATGCAAAAGTCTTCCAACAAAGGAAAATCACGATATGCGAATTCCATATAAATAAGCTTGAAAATTTTATTGAATACCTTTAAAGCAAACGGCCAAATGAGCTAAATAATATCGATATGTTAAAATTATAGAACAGATGAAAGCACTACTAATCGTTGATCTTCAGAATGACTTTCTTCCGGGAGGAGCACTACCAGCGCCTCAAGGAAATCAAATCATACCAGTAATAAATAAGTTGATGAACCGGTTTTCATTGGTGATCGCATCAAGAGATTGGCACCCCAAGGACACCGTTCATTTTGATAAATGGCCGGTTCATTGTGTAGCAGAAACCAAAGGAGCCGATTTTCCAGCACAACTGGATCAATCAAATATTGGACGAGTTGTACAGAAAGGAACCAAGGATAATGATGATGGCTATTCCGCCTTTGAAGCAACCAACCTAAACTTAGATAATTACCTTAAAGAAAATCAGGTTGGTGAATTATTTATTTGTGGTTTAACAACTGAATATTGTGTAAAAACAACTGTTTTGGATGCTTTAAAGCTTGGATACAAAACCATAGTAATAAAGAACGCAGTTGCAGGCGTACAAGCACAACCGGGTGACGAAGACAGAGCCTGGGAAGAAATGAAAAATCAGGGAGCAACACTTGTTGAGCTTGCATAATATCAATAAGATCACCAACTCATTTGCTTAAAAGTGAATAGAATTTATTTTTCCCTTTGAAAAGATGTGAAACTGGTTTATTTTTGCTTCCTGTTGAAACAAAAAAAATGGATCCTACAGAAATTTTAATCACCATCCGTAAAATTGTACGGTCAATCAATCTGGAATCGAAAAAGATCCAAAAAGAATATGGCGTCAGTATTCCTCAAATACTATGTCTTAGTTATTTGCACGCCTCAAAAAACTACCAATCAACGCAAGGTGAAATTCGCAAGTTCCTGAATTTAAACTCCAGCACAACAAGTGGGATTATTGATCGTCTTGAAAGCAAAAGCTATCTAGTTCGTCTTCCAAAACAAGGAGATCGAAGGGTTGTTAATATCGCTTTATCTTCAAAAGGCGCTGATCTATTAAAAAGAATTCCGCCACTAATGCACGACCGCCTAACATCCAAACTAACCACATTGCCCAACATCGAACTACAACAGATACAAGACAACCTGCAGACTTTGGTCAGTCTTCTTGACATTGAGAACGTTGAAGCTTCACCAATGATCACGATTGAAGAACCAATTAACCCAAACAAACCGGGAAAAAACTAATCTTCGTTTCCACGCAACACAACCTATACGCGTATAAAAATACACTCTCATAACTTTAACTGATTGTTAAGCCGTCTCTCTTTAGCATCATTCTAAATAAGGAGTGCACAGGACTATATTTCAGCGCAGTACACATAAATAGCCTATCAATTAGACAAATGAAGATAGTTACATATTTTGCCAACGAAGCCTAAATGTTGTATTTTTGTTCGCATAGAAACAAACAGACTTTATTATGGAGATCTTTAATGGCGTTCAGCAAGCAATTGCATCCAAGATTAACAACCAATCTACCATTTCGAACTGGAAAGACTGGAAGTGGCAACTGAAGCATTCAATCAGTACGATTGAACAATTTGAAAAATTGACCGGAATCGACTTCAGCGAAGAAGAAAAAGGAAAACTTGGAAAAACACTGGATAAGTTTCCTTTATCCATCACCCCTTACTACGCATCGTTAATTTCGCAAGAGAACTACAAGAATGATCCTGTATTCATCCAATCATTCGCCAATATTAACGAACTGAATGTTCTAAATACCGATCTTGCAGACCCGTTGTCTGAAGATAGAGACAGTCCTGAAGTAGGAATTACACACCGTTATCCAGACCGTGTATTATTTCACGTAAGTAATGTTTGTGCAATGTATTGCCGGCATTGTACCCGAAAACGCAAGGTGGGTGACGTCGATTTTGTTCCTTCAAAAGAACAGCTACAAAAAGGAATTGAATATATCAAAAAAACACCGCAGGTTCGCGACGTATTACTGTCTGGTGGTGATCCACTTATGCTTCCCGATAGTAAAATTGACTGGCTTTTGAGTGAACTATCAGCTATTCCACATGTTGAGGTTGTTCGTATAGGAACTAGAATGCCAGTTGTTCTTCCGTACAGAATCACGGATAACTTGATTAATATTTTGAAAAAATATCAGCCACTATGGATCAATACTCATTTCAACCATCCGCGTGAAATGACAAGCTCGGCCAAAGAAGCAGTTAGGAAACTTGCTGACGGAGGATTTCCTGTTGGTAATCAAACCGTATTGCTGGCAAATGTTAATGATTGTCCGCGGATTATGAAACACCTGGTTCACAAACTTGTGCAAAACAGGGTACGCCCCTATTATTTGTACCAATGTGATTTATCTGAAGGGTTGTCGCATTTCCGCACACCAGTTGGAAAAGGTATCGAAATCATGGAAAGTTTGATTGGACATACCAGTGGATTCTCTGTTCCTACATATGTCATTGACGCTCCTGGAGGAGGTGGTAAAATTCCGGTTATGCCAAACTATATCATTTCTTGGTCGACCGACAAAGTGGTTCTTCGCAACTACGAGGGAGTTATTACCACATACAAAGAACCAGATCATTACGAGAATAAATTTTGTGATCGCGACTGCGAAAACTGTAATTTGGAACTGAACCTTCAGGAAAGCGATGAGATGAAATCATTGGGAATCGAAAAACTATTATCCGATTCAGATGCGTCAATTTCATTAATCCCTGAAGATAATGAACGATATAACAGAAGAGAAGAATAAAATGGATCGTATTGAAAACATTGGCCACTCAGTTGTACATCATGGAAAATTCAACAACCGTATTTTCCTGCTAAAATACAGCGATAAGGATAGGCAAAACATAACACAACTATTAAATAGCTTAGCGGCCACCAATGGATACACGAAAATAATTGCCAAAGTGCCCGCTGCTGCACAACCTGTTTTCCTGATCGATGGATATAGGCAGGAGGCTTTCATTCCTGCGTTTTACAAAGGCGAAGAGGATGTATTTTTCATGTCGAAATTTTTAAGCGATGAACGCGATGCTACGCCGGAAGCTCCACTTTCAACTTTAATTGATTTGTTGGCAGCGGATGCAAGCAGTAATGGCGTGGCATTGAACAAACAATTTACCTTAGATATGGCAAAGACGGAGGACGCAGCAGAAATGTCGGAGATATTCAAGCAGGTCTTCGCTACTTACCCCTTCCCTGTTACCAATCCTGAATACATCAAGGAAACCATGGATGATGGTTCGGTGATTTATTTTGGTGTTTGGGATAAGGGCAAATTGGTAGGTATTTCCTCAGCCGAAGTAGATCCCAAAAACAAGAATGCAGAAATGACCGACTTCGCGGTATTGCCGGAATATCGGGGACATAAGCTAGCCTACTTTTTATTGGAAAAGATGGAAGCAAAGTTGCAAGAACTGAACTATAAAACGGCCTATACAATTGCCCGATTAAATTCGCCGGGAATGAACAAAACTTTCATTAACCATGGGTATCATTTTTCTGGAGTACTAAAAAACAACACCAACATTTCCGGACAAATTGAAAGCATGAACGTTTATTACAAAACACTTTAGCTATGGTTAATCAAAGACATCTAGGGCATCTATGTCCCTATGCAAAGGAATGTCCTGTTTTTCAGGAGGAGTTGATCGTTAAGGATGTCATTCCCTTCCTGATCAAAAACGTATTTTGCAACCGAGGACAAAAAGGATGGAAAAATTGTGAGCGGTTTAAATTAGCTGAAACCGGACAAGAGATTCCAAAAACAGCAACCCCATATAAACAGAAATAGATAATGAGAAAAGAAATTGAATTAGAAAAAATTAAAGACAACACAGAAAGAGAAATCGTTAAATTACTTAGCGAACACGACAAATTCATGATGGGAGATATCGTCATGAAACTCAGATTGAGTTACCAACGTGGTCATGAGTATTTAAATTTATTATTGGATAAAAACTGGATTAGCAATACCGAGCAGCCCCCCTATTACACCCTGAAAATTGATTTAAAATAATGCATTGGATTGATCTGACTATTTTCACGGTCTACCTCATTTTTATGCTTGGTGTTGGATTTTTTTTCCTGCGCAAAAACAAAGATACTGACGATTATTTTGTTGGTGGCCGACGAATGAGCAGCCTGCACATCGGCCTTTCGGTTGTTGCAACCGACGTTGGCGGAGGCTTCTCCATAGGATTGGGAGGTTTGGGATTTGTCATGGGAGTATCGGGTAGCTGGCTGCTATTTAGCGGACTTATTGGAGCTTGGCTAACCGCTGTTGTGTTAGTTCCAAAAGTTCATCGGCTGTCGCAACGTCAGAACCTGCTGTCGTTTCCTCAGTTTTTGGAAAACAGCTACAGCAAACAAGTTGCTCTAATTGCAGGCATCATTTCAGCCATTGGATACCTCGGCTTTACCAGTTCTCAAATTTTAGCCGGAGCCAAATTAGCGGCTGCGACATTTCCTTCGCTCTCATTCACCACGGCACTGCTTGTCATGGGGGTAATAGCTGTGGTTTACACGGTCCTCGGCGGACTTAAAGCCGTAATTTATACCGATACGATCCAATGGATAATTTTGATGGGGGGATTAATCTTTGTCGCTTTACCACTCTGCTACTTCGCCGTAGGAGGCTTCGATGCTATTCGGGAAACCCTGCCTGCCTCATACCTGAGTTTTACCAACATTAGCTGGCAACAATTTTTAAACTGGATGATTACCGTTATTCCTATTTGGTTTATCGGAATGACTTTGTACCAGAGAATTTACGCATCGCGCACTCCAAAATCAGCCCAGCGAGCCTGGTTTATTGCCGGACTATTCGAATACCCTCTAATGGCGTTCACAGGTGTGCTGTTGGGGCTACTGGCTAAGGTTGCCTATGAAAATGGGATGCTTGCTGTTTCAGGCTTCCCTATTGGAAGTGAGATTGATTCAGAAATGGGATTGCCGGTGCTATTAAAAACAGTGCTGCCCGTAGGGCTAACCGGCATCGTTCTTTCAGCTTACTTTTCGGCAATTATGTCGACTGCCGACAGCTGCCTTATGGCCGCTTCAGGAAATGTACTAACCGACATCATTAAAGGACACAATCACCCTTCGGGATTGCGTATATCGCAATTATTAACCTTTGCAATTGGAGCAATCGCTCTGCTGCTAGCCTTTAAAATGCCCAATGTCCTGGATCTTATGCTTCACTCATACACATTCATGGTTTCGGGGCTATTTATTCCGGTAATAGCAGCACTAATTAAAACGAATAATAATCCGCTAGCTGCCTTCTGGTCGATGATTGTAGGTGGATGTACATCATTAACTTTGATTATTCTTAATCTTGATCTACCACTAGGCTTAGATCCAATCATCTTTGGCATCGCAAGTTCTCTGGCTGTTTTTGTTTTGCTTTCGCTTGCAAAAAGAACTCCTCAAGTTTCAATTTAACCTCCGTTTTCGAAAGGTAAAATTATACCTATTTTTGCCTTTCAAACTAACAAAGGGACAACTGATGGAGTCGATCTGCTATTACAAGCCGGAAGAGCTAAAACAAATGACTGCTAATCGCAAGCAGGAATTCTCGGCTTTATTTCAAAAACTGAAAAAGAAAAAGCCGAAAAATCTGGATACGATTGTTCATACTCTTCACGAAGAGGCCTTCAGTCAATTCGATTGTTTAGACTGTGCAAATTGTTGCTCCAGCATCAGCCCGATCGTAACTGACAACGATATTAATCGTCTGGCTAAAAGCCAAAAGATGAAAGCTACCGACTTCATTGATCAACATCTTTATCTGGACGAAGATCAAGACTATGTGTTTCAACAAACTCCTTGTCCTTTTTTGATGCACGACAACTACTGCTGTGTGTACAATAACCGTCCGCGTGCCTGTCGCGAATATCCGCACACCGACCGCAAACGCTTTTATCAGATTTTAGATCTCACCCGAAAAAACTGTGAAATTTGCCCTATTGTTTACGCTATTACCAACGAATTAACCAAGCTTGATCTGTAAACGCTACAAGTGACGATAAACACCCTTTAAATTAAACAAGATAACAATTTGATAATTTATAGAATTATTAAAGTATAGGTCATCGCTAAATCAATTTAAAACACACAGATACTGCTGTTTGTGTGTTCATTAAGATTAAACAAAACAAATAGCTAAATCTTAAAAACATAATTTAAAGTTTCCTGTTAGAACAGCTCAAGCATCTGATTGCGGCCATCAATAACACGATTTAACGAATAATGATCTTGATAAATATTGCTATTGGAAATTAATGTCTATTTTTATAAAAGAATTATGGTAAAAATATAAATCAAATGTTTTAACTTGTATTCTGATTTCTAATTTTCATTTTATCGATACTCAGCAAGCATGGACTATTCGTCTCCTCAAAATATTGGACAGATAATAAGCTCACTCTCTCATGAGTTGAGAACCCCTATCACGATCCTTAGCTCCAACCTGCAACTGCTAAAGAATAAGCATTTGCAAATGGATGAAGAGATGCGTAGTGAATCTTTTATGTTATGTGAAGAAGCACTGAGATCGGTTACCGGCTTTTTGGAGGGTATTCATTTTATCAATCTGGCAAATAAAAACGAAGTCTCAAAGAATGTTTCTGCTATAAAAACTGATGAGTTCATCGAGAAAATAATCAACAATAAATCAACATTATTTTATAAATCAGACAGAATAAAAATTAATACACATTCGCCCCATACCACATTCAACTCCGACGAACATTTGCTTATCATGGCTGTTACACAATTACTGGATAATGCCTATAAATTCTCAGCAAAAGATGTTATACTTACGATTTTTACTGATGACAAATTTGTAAATGTAACGATTGAAGATAGTGGTGTCGGAATTCCAAAGGACAAGCGCCAATCTATTTTCCTCCCGTTTTACCGTTGTGAAGAAGTGAAGATGATTAGTGGCATTGGTCTGGGATTACCCATCGCACAAAAAGCGATTGAACGTCTGAATGGAACAATTGAGATTAAAAGTTCCCTCTCAGAAGGAACAATAGTAGAAATAAAAGTACCGGTAAATGAGTGATAAAAAGATATTGATTATTGAAGATGATTTTGCATTGTCCAAGACATTGAGAAATGTATTGATGCTAAATAATTATCAAGCTGATATTGCTAGCTCTGGAGCGGAAGGTATTCAAAAAGCGTATGAATATTGCCCCGATCTGATTTTGTGTGATATTAACATGAAACCAATAGACGGATATCAGGTTTTCAACATTCTTAAAGACAGCATACTGACGAGTAGGATACCTTTTATTTTCATTACCGGAAGATCGGAGTTAAACGATATTCGGATGGGGCTTGAGTTAGGAGTTGATGACTATATTGTCAAGCCTTTTGAGAACGAAGATTTACTGAAATCGATTAAAGTCAGGCTCGATAAATATGAAAAGCTCGTAAATATTGGGAAAAATAATTATAAAGCTTTACTCAATCTTTCACCATACGGCGTCTTTGTTTTTGATGGAGAAACGATTTACGAAACAAACAGAGCATTCCTGGAAGTTACGGGCTTGTCCGATTCCGAAGTTAAAAATACTACATTCGAAAATCTCTTAACGCCAAAGCAATATAACAAGATTGAAGGTCCGATTTTAAAGTGTATAAATGGGTTGAGCGATAATTTTCAGGAAGATATAAAAATAAAAAACGCTGATGGCGACACAGAAAAATTCAGGTTGCACGTAACCCCCAGCCAAAAATACAGTGGTTTCACTTTACTGATTGGGTTATTATCCCCTCTCGAACACAAAACTGAATCAACAGCTCCTCCAGTAGAATATAAAAAACTAGTTAATATCCTGGAAGAAGAAAAAATTACGATTTCGGGAGATCTTGCCCATAAGCTTCACAAAGCGTTTACGCCATCGCAATTGAAATATCACCAAGATCAATCAGATGTATTAGTTAGTAAAAATATTTTTTCAAAACGGGAACAAGAAGTTCTTACACTTTCGTGCAAAGGTCTTCCCATTAAAATGATTGCCGATCAACTAAACATTTCGGATCGAACGGTTGAAAAACATCGTGCAAACCTCATGGAAAAAACAGGCGCAAAAAATATTGTGGAGGTTATTATTTATGCCTTGAAAAATGATTTGGTAGATATCTAAGGCTTTCGATTTGCTTATCGGCAACTTTGAAAAAACGATTTCCTCCCCTATTATTTTACAACCACATCCCAAATTTTTGAAAGGCGAGACTTTTCGGCATCTCCTTCCACCCAAAGTACAACAACATACTTGCCAGCTTCCTGATAGTGATGAATTGGGTGCTGTTCTGTTGAACTTGTCCCATCACCAAAATCCCATTTCCAGGAATTGATTTCACCAACCGACTCATCGGTAAAAGCGACCAAACGCCGCCCCATATCAACCACTCGAAAATCCCATTTTGCTTCAATCTGCTTTTGAAATTTCGGTTCCAACGGCATCAATTGAAAAGGTAAACTATAAGATGCATTTCCATACATCGTATGCTCTTTCGAAAGGTTCCAAAAACCATTATTGCTTTCCTTGTTTACGTCGTCGTAGTCAATCACAGCCCAACACAAGCCAACCAGTTTATTCTCTTCTAAAACCGACTTTACGGCACGGGAAGGATCGTTACCAGCGTAGTCAAATGGGGTGATCCAAAACTCAAGCACTAACTGACCGGATTCACCAAACTCGAAATCATATTGACAAGCTGCATTCGCGTACGGCAATTCCTTTATCCACGGTTGACTTCCCCAAACGAGTGTCCAATCCTTTCCTTTTGCCGGAGTAAAAATATGGTAGTTCTGTGCATGCACACCATGAAAAGAGAAAAAAGCATCCATTGGAGCCATCGACTTGTTAGGGTGAAAACGATCAATGAATGGACCACCCGATTGATCTGCATCTACGATCAGCTCAAAGGTATCGTTGTGCAATCCGGGGCGAGAATAGTCCCAATAATTATCATAAGCCTCATAAAGAAAATAAAGCCGATTTAATCCTTTCACCCAACCCACTTTCACACTGAAAGTCAAATTTTCCGGATCAACCTCTTCATGCTTGCCGCTATCATCCCAAACCTGATCCATTCCAACGGTATAGCTTTCCGGCACCAAGTCCCAGTCATCAACATTTCCGTTGATAACCGGGATTTGATCTTTTGGGAATTGAAATATTTTAAACTCCCTGTTTTCTTGCGACCAACAATTAAAAACTGCAAAAATCAAAAAAAGGGAGGTGTAAAATGACTGTTTCATTAACTAATTTTTAGCTACTCTTTTATCATCTGTAACGAGCTGTCATTTATTTCAAATTGATGTTTTTTCAATAAATTGATAACTTCTGCCCCAGCCAGCAGAACCGGACCATAACCATGTGCTGCATATACATTGATTGGGCGGTAGTAATAGAAAGCAGGATCAAATCCCATTCCAGTCCCGACACAGGTTCCTTCAACCTGTCCTTTCTCGTTTACCATGGTTGAAACAGCGTTCCATCCCAGCATAGCCACCGGAGCATAAGCATACTTATCAATCCAGCCTCGGTTAATTGCTTTCGCAATAGAATAGGTATAAATGGCTGTCGCCGATGTTTCAAGATAGGTATCATTCCGATCAATCAACTGATGCCAAAAACCTGTTCCATCCTGGTATTTGACTAATCCCTTGATATGCGCCTGTAGTTGTTCCAAAACGGCAGGGTATCCTTCATGCGTTTCGGGGAGCACATCCAACAATTCAACCATGGCCATTACAGCCCAGCCATTTGCCCGAGCCCAGTGAAATTGAGGATGAATATCCATGTGTTGCACCCAACCATGCATGTATAAGCCTTTTTCGGAATTGAACATCCGCTCAGAGAATTGTAGAACTTGCTTGACAGCGTCATCGTAATATTTTGAATCACCGGTCAGTTTGCCCATTTGAGCCAATGCAGGCACACTCATAAACAAATCATCCAACCACAAGGTGTTAGGCTGCGGACGATTTCGGGCCAATGTTCCGTCAGGCAATCGAAACTGCTTCATATGAATATAATCGGCAAAATTATCAATCACCGGCCGTAAGCTTTCAATTGTTTCCAACCGCTCGGTTTTTATCATGGCAGCGCAAACCGCTCCGGCATCGTCCAAAGCGCCCGGATGCAATACGGAGTGAATCATAGAACGCTTTTCGGCTTCAACGTCCCCCAAGCTCCAGTAATAACCAGCCAATTCACTGATCAAATTTAAACGCTTTGTTGTATACTCAGCATATTTTGAATTGCCTGTCATTTCGCTGGCCAAAAGCATTCCGGCATAGGTTACTCCCCACTCATAGCTCGTCAAGCGAAAATCACCCGGTGCAAATACGGCCTCTTCCGGTAATGAAGTAAAATCCGTCACCTCTTCGTTGGTCTTTCCATCATTCACTTTTGCAGGAGTCGATTCGTCCAAATAAGTATAGACCTTATCAATCACTTCGGTGACCTCCTCAACCGATGGTGCTCCGTAAGGAGTCGGATAGTCGGGTTGAAGCAAATGTAATGGTGTCGTGGTATCAGTAACCGGTTCCGGCGTTTTTTCCTGATCTGTATTTGTTGTACAAGCCCCCAACAAAAAAGGCAACACAAGACCTGCCATGCAAATTAATTGAAACTTCTTTTTCATTCTAGTTTTATTTGATAGTTAGTATTGATTTTTTAATTTTCTTTTTGAATAACAATTGCCTCATCACGTTCAGGATGGGCAGCCGTTCCTTCAAAACCTTCTATGCTCAGATTTGAAACATCGTGCGCTTCCACAGCATAAGTATAATTGTCGGGGATATTTTCTCCCCATTGGATACTGCTGTTAATCAACTCAATGTTATCTGCAAAACGTATGTAATAGCCGGGATTATCCCGGAATTCAATAGCAGGATATGCTTTTGTTGGGCGATTGTCCATTAAGTTTCCGGGGTAATCAGTCCAGCGCTCCATGGTAATGTTGACATCTTCAAGACGAATGTTGCTAATCCGGCTTTCTTTTGTTCCATTTATTCGCACGCTATTTTCAGATTTACCGGTTACATTTTTGACGACAATATTGTGGATTGATCCAATTTCGCCGCCCGGATTTCGGGGAATAGCAGTAAACGAAATAGCCTCTCCTCGTCCCCACCAGGGAGCCGAATGATAACGCGAAACAAAATTAACGTCTCTGAAAACAACATTATAAACACTTCCCTCGTCGCGAAGCTGGATGGTCAGTCCGCGACAGCTGGTTTTAATTTCACACCGTTCAAAAACGATGTCAAATATATCCTGAGTCGTTTCGGTTCCAATTTTTACGCCCGAATCCTGGGTTTCCAACACGCAGTCGTGAACCCAAATATTTGAGGATGGGCCATAATCCTGGTCCTGCCGTGTGGCTTTTACAACAATCGCATCATCGCCACAAGAAATCTGACAATTCCGGATTTCCACATTGCGACAATGATCCGGATCAATTCCGTCACAGTTCGGCACATTAAGATTGTTGTTAATTTTGATTCCTTCAATTAGAACGTCTTCGCAACCAAGCATATGAACCGTCCAAAGCGGGGCTTTTTCAATGGTGATATCCTGAATGTGTAAATCCTTGCATTCTGTAAGGATAAATAACTTCGGACGCCACTCTTTCGGTATCCACCATTCATTCTCTTCTTCGTAATGCGACATAAATTCCAACGCACGGCCCTGCACACTTCCAGTCCCTGAAATAGTTAAATGGGTGGCTCCGTTCGCAACTATCGCAGCTTCACCCGAATAGTCTTGATGTTGATTACTAACAATCAATTGCGCATCACCTTCAAGATGAAAATTGATGTTGCTTTTTAAGATTAAAGTTCCAATCAAAAACTGATGCCCGGTAGGAATTAAAACTTTTGCACCTTGCTCCGCCATTTCAGCTTCATCTATCGCTTTTTGTATCGCTTCGGTGTCCAATGTTTCCCCATCGCCAACTGCTCCAAAGTCCAATACATTGAAAACCTTCTCGTGCTGTCCTGTCACACTTGCATGCAGATAGGTTGGAAACACTCCAAGCAGCAGCACAACAACCATTAAAGTTGCAGAAATTGCTTTCAGAGTGAGTCGATTTGTTATTAATTGATTTGTTGATTTCATTTTATTAATCTGGTTATCGTTATTTCAATTGGTAAATCTTCAAATCATCTATCACTTGATGTGATTTTACTGTTCTGAACCCAAAATAACCTTCAGTTAAAGCTTGTTGATCGGTGTATGAAAAATACTCTTCTCCATCCACAAAGACCTTAGTTGTTCCGTCGGAAACGACTATTTGGATTAGATAGTTATGGTTGGGCTTCAGTAAATGACTCTCATCATTTTTCTCTTGCAACAATTCCCGCTCACCTGTTCCATCATATTTTCGAAACCGTGTCGTCGAATTGTAATTCCCCCCAATGCCGGCATAATACAGGTTTAAAGGATGATACTCAGCAAAAGTCCCATCCCGGGTGAACAGATTCTTATTATCAGGATCGGTTGCCATCCAAAACATGTTTAAATCAGAAAGCCGATCATTGTGACCATTATTCATGATCACTTCGCGATGATATTCAATCAAAATATTGCCTGATAACTTTTTGTCTAACCAAACAGTCGCACCATGATCAACATCGACGATCAGTTTTCCATTTTCAGTCGATATTGAAGAATAGGGAGAGTCGGGGGTTTCCACCGCCCAGTTTCCCAGTCCGTGGTCAAAACTGTCCTGATAAAGAAGCTGACTTTTTCGATATTGCTCAATGCAAGCTTGCGTCTCTCGATCCTGCGCCGTTGCAGAGCTTTGAATTCCTAACAAGAGAAAAAAAACAACTGCGAGAATATAATTGATTTGTCGCATGAAAGATTGATTTTATTGAATCCTGTTAATATCTGTTACACAACGTCATTCGATGCCCATTAATTGATTTTGGGCACAACTAATTGACAACAAATGACTGCGCTATTTAATAGTCACTTCAACATTGGCCGAAAGCTGACTCACTAAATTTTCCAAATAGCTTTTGAAAAAGTCAGGATCTTTAAAACCCTGGTCGCTCAATTCCCAACCTGCCACAGCATAATAAGTTACCGGCTTTTCATCTTCAACTTTCAGTTTAGCTAAAAAAGACTTGGATAACTGTCCTGTTTCCGGTGCTTCGGAATATCCTTGATATAAATCGCGCGGGACGATTAGTGCCAACCCAAGCCACCATTGTCGGTCGTAGGTCTGCATATCATGGGTGAACAAAACAACCCACTGGTCATTCATTTCAATTTCCTCCAACGGGTTTTGATTATTGATATTGACCAAACCAATCACCAGATTTTCGTCGCCTTTCAAGCCTGAAAACTTCACGGTATTCTGGTATGCATACATGCCGGGCCAAATACTGGTGGTTTCATCCACATTGTATTCCCGGTCATTCGGATGCCAGTTTTCAAAATGATAGCTCAATACCGATTTCACCGGACCTTCAGCCGCAATCCGGAAAGTTGTCTCCTCAACATTATTGATGGAATCATCAACCGTTACGCCCAAGCGCATCAATTGGTCTTCAACCGCTAAGGCATAACCTCCGATCCCTACAGAATTACCGACGGATAAAATATCGCGCCCCCAGTCAGCCATAACATGGTAGGTATCCTCCACTGCACCTTCAGCATTAATTCCAACATTTTCCGGCGACATTAATGACGTTGTTTTGCCGAAAAGATCCTTGGCATTGCGACCATCCAAATAATCGCGGAAGCCAACTTTGTCGTTTTCCCATGAAGGCCCATCCGTTTGATAGCGTTGAAAGCCGATACTTTTTGGAAGATCATCGGCGTATAAAGTTTCGCTGGTAGCAGGTTCAACCGGAGTATCAGCCGAACTGCGTTTCCCAAAACGGGCACTTGTGCGAACCACATATTGTGGCTTCTCACTGACCCATTGCAAAGAGTAAGTTTCCGATCCATTTGAAAGCAGATCAACAACAAAAAACAGTTCATCCCACTTCTGGTCACCATCCAGATCATTCAATTGAGAAGGGATCGTGTCTCCTTCCGTAGAAACAATCAATGGAAAAACTTCACCTTCCGGAAGATCAGAAATCTCTGATCGGTCAATGGAAATCGCTTTATCGGTCAAATCGATAGTAGCCGTATTCGTTAATGCAATCTCAATGTCCTTTGTTGCCGTTTGGCATTGACTAAACAGAAGTGTTAAAATTGCTGCTCCCGCTGAAGCAAATAAGGTGTATCGTTTCATTTCGTTCATATTTATTCGTTATATATTCGTTTTTATAATCTGCAAAATAAAAAGAATTATCGTTTCTTTCACTTTACGGTATCTACTCAACAATTGTCAAGGTAGTTTCTGAAGGTTCTCGGTCTTTACGTTCCAAGTTCCATCCTGTGGAAAACCAGGAGCAACTTCATCCGGACCACCATCCCATCCTGCAGCCATTAATCCGATTGCTTCAAGAAAAGAAGCATTCACAGGCAAATAAGCCGGATTTTTGATTCCTTCTTTGGGTCGGGGAACATAGCCCGTTTTATAAAATTTTGCCTTGGGTGCATCATTACAAACAATGTCAATAGCTGTTTGTCTGTCGCCCAAACGGGCTGCCGTAAGCGCACCCTTTCCCATGCTCCAGCTCACGAAGCTGTTGATGCCATTTCTTTCAACAATAGCGTTGAACGTATTTTGCATGATCTGTTCGTCAATCATTGGTGTTTTCGGGAGATATCCCAACGCCATCAACATAGCAGAAGAAAAATACCCTTGCCTATCGTACATATTGGGATCGGTCTCCAACTCAACATACTTTCCGTCCTGAATGGTCGGACGTGCCAGCTTATTTAAAATATTATCCCAAAGTGAATCCCGTTCCAAATGAAGTCTTTCGCGCCAATCCTGCGCCACTTTCAACCCATAATACCACCCGGCCAGTTCGAAGGTGGGATTCATTGTTGTGTTCTCCTCGGTGCTTTCATTTACCGATTTAATAGGAGGCCCCAGTATATAACGATCGGTAGTGGCATCATAATATGCATAAGAAGCCAGGAATTTTGCTGATTCAAAAACAATGTCTTTGTACTTGTTTAGCGTAACTGAATCGGGTTGCGCGCGATAAACCAATTCCGATAAATAAATGGGATTGGGCTGGTTCCAGATGATAAACGGGTTGATCTCTCCCGGACTGATTCGGCCGTTTATTCCCGACATTTTTGGCCAGCGGGCGCCATCTAAACCTTTGCTTTTTGCGTCGGCCAACGCCACTGGCAAAATCTTATGATACCATTTCAAACCCTTTTCCAGCAACTCCGTGTGGTTCCATTGATAAAACTGAGCTGCATGAATCCAGTACACTTCGGAATTGTGTTTTCCGTACCAACTAATATTTGCCAGTCCGGACTCCTGAGGCGGGAAAGAACCTGAATAGTTGACTTTCATGAGATACTGCGACAAAACAATGCGCCGTTCAAGTTCCTGTGCGCGAGGATCGGTACTGCCACTTAAATCTACTGCCCCGCCTTTTGTCCAGTAAGCTTTCCAGGATTGAGCACTGGCCTGTTTGGTTTCTTCAAATGAAGGCATGGTTTTCATTTCCCTAGCGGGCACAAACTCGCAAACCAAGGTCAAGCTGTCTGATCCTGTGCAGTCCAATGAAAACTCGTGCTTCGTATTCTCTTGCCATTTTCCGGTTTCATGCCAATGAATATTTACAAAATAGCGGGTCGTATCAACGGTTCGCTTCAAAAGAACATGGTTGGCATCTTGCTCAATCACTTCTGTTTGATGCTGATCAGGCTTGCTCCAATCGAAAGCCGGTTTGTTCTTTTTAGAAAGATCGTAAGTATAAGGAAATCGAAAAGCCGGTTTCAATTTTCCAGACTTTAGCAAATCGGATTTTAGTTTGAAAACGACAACACTCAATTCCGGATGACTGACTGTTTCAACCTTCACTTGCTGGCCGTTCAATTTGTATTGACTAGTGACCAGCCCATTCCACAAATTCAGCTTCTGGTTGATGTCCTGAATCATTTTGGGTGTCAGCGGTTGATTCTTTTCATCAACCAGACCAATTTGTCCCATCGGAAGCGGTTGTGGATTTTTACGAAAATAGTCGCCTGCCGGACTTTTCTGACTACTGGCATAATAAATTGGTCGGCCATGAAAATCAGTCTCCTTCATGGCATCTTTTAATTGTAAATGTTTTTGATTGGGAAAAGAATGCCAGGACCAGGTCGTACGGGTTTCCAACGGAAGACCATTTTGGTAATAAAAATCACTCAACGACTGCATACCGGTGACATCGGCGGTATATGCGAAGTCACCATTCCCAACAGACATTGCAGCCATCGGGTCAATTTCGTGTAAAACAACATTATGTCGGTTCACCAGATCGAACCGATTAATCGGCTCTTCAGCTGTAGATGTTTGTTTTGTGGATTGACAACCAAATTGGAGCAACACCAGCAAAAGCACTGCTCCAATTCCTGATTCTGTTCGATTTTTCATTGATTTATTCGTTTAGTCTTTTGCCATCTTTAAAAAATTGCTCTGTTTTTACTCACAATCTGACAGTTGGCAGATTGAGTGAAAAAGGAGAGGGAAAATATTAAAATCCTATCGATGTGGTAAGCTTAATTTCATTTTTATACACTGTCTCCTTTCCAAAGTTTACGACTAAGTTAATGAGATCAAACTATTTTGCATCCTGTACTCTCGGGTTATCCTCCGGCAATTGATCTCCAATCAACTCCAATAGTTCAATGGCATTCAAACACCACTGTGCGGTGTTATTTGTTGATACGCCTTCCACTTCGTAAACGGGCTCCAAACTTTGTATGCCTTCAAACTTCTCCATATTGAAATTTGTGTTTCCCCATCTCGAATCGGCATTGAAAAACATTTTCCAGGCCATTTTTGCATAATCCTGATTCCCTGTTCTTTTTGCATAATAAGCTGGTAGTCTTGCATACCATGGAGCAGGATCTCCCAGCGTTACCCCAACGCCAAATGCTTTTTGTACCGAATCAACAGGTTGTGCATACAATTGGCAAAATTGCATCCAGCGATTGTCCCATGTCGAATTATCAATCAATTTTGTTAATTCAAAAGCTATTTCCGGCCCACCCATTAGCACTGAAAGATGACTGTGTCCAATATCCTCTGGATGAAGTTGGTACAACTTGTAAGTTTCCGGGTCGTATCCCATTGCAGCACCTTTGCCTGAGAAAAATCCATATGGCATTTCATCCAAACTATTCACTCCTGCCAAAATCCGTTCTTTGTACTGATCATCTCCGGTTCGTTCCCAAGCCGTCATCCAATTGCCAACTAAAGCCAGCCAGTCGGGGCCAAATCGCGCATGCGTAGGATATTTGCTTTTATCCAGAATGAGACGTAAGGGATCGAGTCTCCCTATGGCTTGATTGGATGCTTCAACGGAGGCTTGCATCAAATCGCCGGTTCGTTCATCCGTGGTCAGGTAATAATAAAAGCGACCAAGAGCTGCCTGAGCAATGCGAACTTCTTTCGCTCCATCTCCCCAGTGGCGGACATTGTGTCGGGAACCCAAACCTGCAAACTCACCCAAATGATACACATCGACTTCCCCGGTGTGACGGGTCATCGCTTCAGCCATTCTAAAAATATCCTCTCTGCCTGATCGCAGATAACTATACCAAAGCCACATATTCGGCATCAACTCAGTGTTATCCCAGGCAAAACCTCCGATATCATACATCCACACGTGTCTTTCTGAGTCGTAGGCATGCATCACATCACCATAGTCCCAGAAGCCATACCAATGTCGTTGTTCAACTTCCAACTGATAATATTCAAAAGCACTATCCAGTTGATTTTCAATCCACCGCTTGCCTTTCGTGCTTTTATCTGGTAAGCTCCATACACCAAAAACCGGAATTTGATGAATATATTCTGGTGAAGCGGTTAACAAAGGGGGATTGTTAACTTGCTCAGCCAAGTTACTTAAAGACTCGTAGGAAGGGACTTCTGATGACGCAAATAGTACAAATTCAGTAGTACGGGCCACACCTGTTGGCGTGCTATGCCCCGGCTGAACATCTTCGTAGCTGGCATTCAGGTTATGCCCCCACTGCAAGGTATCATAATGGCGCATGTCCATCGCCTCAGCTTCAGGCGACCAAAGCCAGGCTCGTAATTCTGCCTGATCTGTTCTAGCATTCTTCACCTCCAAAGCCGACGGAAATGACTGCCAAAAATCGCGCATGCAAATAGCCAAACCACCAGAAACATCTCCTACAAATGCCAATCCGTTCGATCTTCCTCCAGCTCCGGCGTCGATCCAGGCACTTTGGTCGTTCGTACGCTTTTTTACTTGAAAACCATCCGCGTTATTCTGAGCCAATTGAAAATCGTTCCACGAAGCCCAGTGTTTCACCAAAAACTGATTGCCCTTGTCAAGCGCTTCTATTTCAGGAATTCGCTCTCCCCTCAACTGCTTTTCATATAAATTTTCCCGATTGTGAATAAACGGGCGTCGTCCCTTTAACGGTTGCACCGGTTCATCCCACAAGCCCCCATTCTCTCCTGAAAACCGAACATGTCTATTATACAAAGTTTCGTTGAGAGGAACATCAAAGAATACTCCAAGCCCACGAATAAAATCCTGATGTTGATCGCCATCATAAATAATTGTATGAACCATCCGCACAGATTGCTGCCCGGTATAAAAGTAAAGCCGCAATACAAAAGGCAGCCACTCCCGATCTCCATTTTCGGAGATATGATTCCCTTCAATTTTCACAACAGCTCTCACGTCGCCATTTTGCTCAAGAGTTACTCTCTCAATTTGTCCAACAAACTTATTCTTTGTCGGTTGCTCGCCAACTTCACGATCTGGCCCTTGTTGTGTAATACACACCAATTTTCCACCGGAAGAAATTTCCTGATTATTGATCGACAATGATTGGATTATACTCGATCCCTGCCTGGGAATGACACATTGCAAAAATCCTGTATTGACAACTAAATTGTCAACATCATCTGCAACCAGAAGTTGCGACGAATCACTTCGTTCCGATCGATCAGATTGAAGTTGAAATGCTGTACCTTCACTTCCTGACACAACCGTACTCAAACCAACCCATTTAAAGCTGCCGTCAGGCCAATAGGCTAAAGGCCACGATTGAACAGGCAATTGTTGATCTTGTTCGTTTGTCAAAATAAACTGATCTGATTTTGTAATTGCTCCTTCTGAAAATGGAACTCCCCAGCTGACCCCTGTCGAATGTTTTGGAGAATTATCTCCAAGCCAGTTTAGTTGAACGACCGATGCTTCCTGAGACATAACCATGACCTGACTATGACCGAACACTATGAAAATCAATGCGAATATTGTCTTTCCGATTTTACACATTTCTAAAATTTTTATATCAATACTTTCTGAATTCAAGTTAACAATTAATACTGATTGAAATCCAGAACAAGTTCCTGATCATCCTTACTGATTTTAATAACACCGCTTTTGTATCTCGATTTAATATACGGGCTGTCAAATAGCACGTCAGGCGAGTAATTAACCCGCTCACCGCCAATCATCGATATTTCTTCGTTTGCCAGATTGAAATACATCTCCTTCGCATTTTCGCCACATCCCCGATAGTGCAAGATATTAAAACCTGCGACAACGGTTTTATCCAGCACCAGCTGGTTATCTAAAATATCATCCATAAAAGCTTCAAAGGTTTTATGATGAACCCGCCGCGATGTTTCAAATATCATCCCGGCATATTTGTCGTTTAAATAGATCATTTTTTTATCCGAACTCCAAGAATAACTATCGTCTACCAATTCACTATGCACCCCCGATGTGCCACCATCATTGCCTTTCACTACGCGAACTGCTGCAAATGCATCTCCTTTTTCCACAAATATCCAGCCTTTCTTTTCAACCACCCGATCATGAGTATCGCCAATATAAATACCGTAATCATTCCCAATCATAAGCTTAGATGGGTACCAGTCAGGATTAACCTGCGAAAAACGGCGGGTCTGCTGAACCAGCATCACGTTTTCGTGTTGGACAGCCCTGCAAAGTGCATGTTCGTTTGTCCAGCCTTTTGTATTCACTGCAGCATCAGTTGGATAAATTCGTGGCCCGTTTTCTCCTTTAAAGATAATTCCCAACCAGCGAGCCTGGACACTCAAATGACTGTGAACAGCTACCGGGTGATCCATTTGACAGCCCATAATATAATCCGGTGTAATCCAGCTATATCGCACAAAACGAGCTTCCGTATCGCATAACATGGTGCGTTCGGTTCCCAAAGGCCTTGGCCATATATTTTCCTCTTCCCCCGGCTTGCGCGACACATAAGCAAATTCGCCAAGCCCCTGCCGGTCCAGTGCGATGCTCCAGTGAATCGGCTTCAGTTTATAATTACTAATCAACTGCGTAAAATAATGATCTTCCGCACTGCCTTCACCACCAAAATAAAAGCGGCTTTGAAGATACATCGCACTGCTCCATTTATTTCCATCCTTAACACGCGTTTTAGCGCCACCCCGCACACCGTTAAGCTGATCCAATGCCCAATCCGCCCAAACAGCGTCTAAAAAATTTTCAGCCTTTATTGCAAGTTTTTGCTCGTTGCAAAGATCAAATATATCTGTGAGGTACGAAATACTGACTGCCATATATCCAGGAGAAGCAACCTCAAGGAAAAATCCTTTTTTCGCCCTTTCCAAAAAATACTTATCAAAATAAGCAACCCATTCCCTATGATGCTCGGCAGCAGTGTATTGCTTTCCATCTTTATAATTTCCGCGCGGTTTGGGCCCGTCATCTGATCCACCTCCATACATACTATGAAACCAGAACTTATAACCACCACCATTGCCCAAATCAGGATATATGCGGTCCTTAAATTCCGGCTCATTCATGAAAATCTGAGAAGTGATTAAGCTACTAACCTTAGCAACGATGTCGTGGTTTTCACTGCCTTCCATCCACCACGTGCTCCATCTGGCTAAAAGGATATCATCTTTATACTCCATTCGCTGCCAAAGCATTTCCAAAAGTGCTTTTTCTGTTTCAGGATATAACCGTCCGGGAGAAACAGTCCCCTTTGCCCCAAAAGCGTAATATAAATGATAAAGCCATTGATTTAGAGATAGATTCCAGTAGTCATCCAGTCCATTTACCTGAGGGTCATCGCTCGTGAAGATGGCAAGCAAAGTCTCATTCACCCGATCAAGATCTCTACCCAGCCATAAAGAAGCAAAATAAGAATGATATGGTATTCTCGCATCGTCTCCACTTTCTATAGCAGCTTGCTCAAAGGCTTGATGAATACGCAATGGGTTGGTATCATGAGCCTTTTTAATATATTCATTTAGATTTTCTTCAGAGTAAATAAAATTCTGGTTCCCGAGTGGATTTTCAAACTCACCAGATGAAGAAGCCAAAGAAAAAAATCCAAATACTGTTAATAAAAGAAGTCTCCTTTTATTCATTGCCTATAAATTTAAAAGTATCCGTGTATATAACCGTTTCCCTTTATTTCTTCGGGAATAATGGTAAAAGCAATACATCGCTATCAGTGAATAAACTGGAATTAATCAACACCCATTTACCATCAGGACTTACGGACGGATGTAGGTGGGCTTCATCGGTAAACGGGCTAATACTATTTTTTCGGTGTCCCTGAGTCAGTAGCACCACATCATCGTTATCTTCAGCATTAATTCGGTAAAGCTTTCCATCAAAGGTGTCAGCAACAATCCATTTGCGGTCGGGTGTAGCATTGCAATGCCAGTACCCGCCCATTACCGTTTGACCGTGAAATTCGGGCTCGTTGGTACGGATATTTAACGAATAGAGTCCGGTTTGGTTGGTTTGCAAACGATCCAGGTGTCCCATCAGGTGAAACAAAATATGATCAGGCCCCATGAATACCTCATGTGTCACCCAGTCATTATCATCCTCGTTATAAATTGGTTTGTTGGTCACGTTTCCATCTTCGTCGATTGTCATATACCACATCCGTTGCGGAGAATCGCCGCCGGTTTCCCAACAATACATCACCTCTCCGGTTACAAATGGATTTGATTGAAGATGCCCGATACGAAAAGGTACTTCCAATGCTTTCTTGGTTTTTCCTGAATTAAACTCAACACTATAAATAGCCGAAGTGTCTTTGTTTATTCTGGTTGAGAAAAACACACGATTTTCGTTGGCATCCAAGCCCAAGCCAGAAGGGTGAATTGAATCAGGAACCGTAGCCAAAACAATTTCGTAATCTTCCGGGCTTCCAACCGTCCCATTCTTGCTATCTTCCAACAGTTTTTCAAGCTGAAGTTCAACTAGTTTATTTCCTCGAAATAGGTAAGCTGAGTTTTTGTGCCACCCCAAGTGCAGGTTACTACCCCTGTCTCCTGTTGTTATTTGAACAATTTCAAAATTATCCATGGAAATCGCATAGGCTTGCCGATCTCTTTTTTCACGAGTAGATGTGCGGTCAGAAGTGATCACGACGTATTTCCCATCCGCAGTCCATTGCGGATGAGTTTGGTACATTTTGGAGTTGTTGTGGCGTGAAGTGGTCAAGGCGTTATCTGTTGTTCCAGTCACGTCATCAACATAGGTGAAATTTTCGGAAGGGAAACGTTGTCCAAAGACATCATCTCCCGCCATATCAAATGTGTGATAAACTCCCGATAGATGGGAATAATCAACACCATTTACCGTCTGGCTTCGGCTTGCCACTGCAATGAATACAAAACAACTAATCAAAAGTATTTTCCTAAACGAAAGGTTTGTCAGGGTTCTGACTTGACAGGCTGGAATAATGCTATAATTCTTCATTTGGTTAGGTTTAAGTAAGATATAAACATGAACGTTCTATTCCGGTGTATAGGCAACACCGCCTTAAATATTACGTTTGATATTTAAGGAATTTATAGATAACAGAAACTAAAAAAGCTAAAACAGCCCGGAATAAATTCCGGGCTGTTTTTTTGTAAGATTAAAATTAATAACCAGGATTTTGTTGCAATTTATTATTTGCATCAATGGCTCTTTTTGGTATTGGAAACAAGTTCCAATGATCATCAGATGCGGCGGCTTTAAATTCCCACGCATCGTTAAATTTACCAAAACGAATCAAGTCATTTCTGCGCTTCATTTCAAAAGCCAGTTCACGACCACGTTCCTCAAAAATATCGTTTAAAGTAACTGACGTTAATGTACTCGCATGGCTTCGTTCCCGAACTTGATTGACCAAAGGTAAAGCTTCACCAAATTTATTTTGACGAGCCAATGCTTCAGCTTTCATGAGAATAATGTCAGCTAAGCGAAACCAGGCAATATCATTTCCTGCATTTCCGCCATTTGTATTTGGGTCAAGTCCCCACTTAATCCATTTGATTCCAGCATTCATTGGCTGATTTCTAATTCCAGTTGCTTCAATAATCACATAAGGAACGGGACCTTTAGCTGATTCTCCCTCAACATATAAAAATGAGTTACCATCCGGAACAATTTCCTCAACCATGACTGTTTCACCATTACGAGGATCCTTTAATTCGCCAGGCATTAAGAACAATCCCTTTCGATCATCTTGCTCTTCATACAAAGCAGCAACAGAAGGTCTGGTTCCAAAACCATTTTGAGGAGTATAAGGTAGCCCAAACAAACCGCCCCCAATTCCGGGAAGTACTTTTTGTACAATTGGGTGTCCAATTCCGCCGGTAATATCAGGTGTATACACACCTGCCCATATCATTTCTTCGTTTTCCTCATTGTTGTATACGAAGTTATCGAAATAGTTATCCAATAAACCAAAGGCACCAGAATTAATAACCAGATCAGCATTTGTAATTACTTTATCCCACTGCGCTGTTCCTGTATAAACTTCGGCATTTAAATAAACCATGGCCAATAGACTGTAAACTGCCTCTTTGGTTAATCTTCCATAGTATTCACTTCCGACATCGTTTTGTGAAGGCAATTCTACAACAGCTTCACCCAACTCCGAAATGACAAAATCGAAAACTTGTTGTCTCGAATTTTGATCCGGTAGGTTATTGGGATCAACTTTAGGTTCAGTAAAAATTGGAACGCTACCAAAAAGATCCATCAAATAGAAATAGGCGTAAGCTCTTAAAGCTCTCAATTCAGCTTTTGCTCCTGCAACATTATCCAAACCGGCAGCGTCAAGTGAAGCAATCAGGGCGTTGGCCTGACCAACAGTCAGGAACAAGGTATTCCACATGCTCCAAAGATAACCATGATCTGCATCCCACTGATGTTCGGCCAATTGCTCAAAACTACTATTTGCCCACCAGCCTTGAATTTTACCATGTACGACTACTTGATCAGTGCAACACTCCAGCACTCGATATGGAGCACCAAAAGTAGGGATTCCGGCAAAATTTCTGTAGGCTCCTGATAACGATGAAAGAACCTGCGCATCATTCGCATAAAAGTTATCCGGGGTATAGATTGAATAAACGTCTTCCTCAAGCTCACAACTTGAAAACATAACAAGCAAGAAGGAGAGACAAACAATAAATTGCTTATTTATAAGTAATTTGAAAAATTTCATAATCTTAAATTTTAATAGTTATTCACCCTTCTGTTTAAAATGACAAACTTGCTCCAAGCATGAAAACACGGGGTCTTGGATAAGATAAATAGTCAATACCAATCGGAGCAACACCTCCGCGGTTTGTATTCGTTCTTACTTCAGGATCAAAGCCAGAATAGTTTGTTATAACAAATAAGTTTTGCCCAGTCAGATAAAGTCGTGCTTTTGATAAAAAGGTCAAACGACTGGTGTCAAACGTATACCCGATACTCATGTTATCCAAACGAAAGTAACTGCCATCTTCCAACCACTGAGAAGAGAACTGAGAAATCTGATCACGACTCATTCCGAGGTCAAGTGCTGATTTAAGAATATTAACACCAGGGGCAGCATTCACGTATGAAAATTCAGCTGCTGTGTTGTTATATATTTTATTTCCGGAAACACCCCTGAAAGAAATTGACATATCGAAGTTCTTCCAGAAAAAGCTATTGCTAAATCCAAATGTGAAATCAGGATTAGCAGATCCCAAAACGACCATATCAGCTCCATCCACTCCATCTTCATCAAGATAAGTTTCCATGCCGTCAGCGTCCAAACCGGTAAATTGCCGTCCATAAAAAGTACCCAACTCATACCCGGGTTTGATAATTTGTGTTGAACTTCCGTTACTAACAACTCCTGAAGTTGCATTCGTTAAGATTTCATCTCTCGAGAAATTCTCATTCGAGAGCGTAATAACTTCATTCTTATTGGTAGAGAAGTTGAAATTCGCGTTCCATTGGAATTCACTTTTGCGTATAATCTTACCATCCAACGATAATTCGAAACCGGTATTGTCAACTTCACCAACATTGGCCCACTGACTAGTAACCACGGATGGAGATGCAGTTGAGAACTCCAATAGTAGGTCAGTAGTATGTTTCTTATAAAAGTCTAACGTACCGGTTAAGCGCTGATCCCACAATCCAAAGTCGATTCCAATATTGGCTTGGCTGGTTGTTTCCCACTTCAAATCCGGATTTGGGTAGTTACTTGGTAGCACACTTGGAATAGCAGTTCCACCTAAAACGTAAACATTAGAACCTGAGATGGATAACTGCTCACGAAACAGGTCATTCGGAATTTCCTGATTACCAGTCACACCATACCCCAAGCGAACTTTCATATTACTGATTATTGAGCTGCTAAAGAAAGGCTCATCAGACAACTTCCAGGCAAATGCACCTGACGGGAAAAGTCCATACTGGTTGTTGCCCCCAAAGCGACTGGAACCATCTCGACGTAATGTCGCAGTAAATATGTAACGATCCAGTAGTTTATAATTTGCGCGGGCATACATTGAGGCTAAACGATTAGCAGACTTATAGGAAGTATTGGATACCAGGCTTCCTGATTGCATCAAATTCCATTTAACTGAAGATGCAACAAACTGATTGGCAGCAGTAAACGTATTTTCGGTCACGAATCGTTGAAAAGAATATCCTGCCAGAACAGTTAATGAACTGCTGTTTGCAAATTCTTCGTTATACGTTAGGTTTGTTTCAATCAACGAACTTGAATTTTGTATTTTACTAATTGAGGCACGACCATTTTCAGCCTGTCCAATAGGATGGGTTGCAGGAACAGCAGTATAACGATTCACGGCCTCATCATTGTGTCCAACGTTAACACTCACTTTAAGTTCGTCTAGAATATGGTATTCGATATTGGCATTCCCTAAAAAAAGACTCGTATTTCGCTCATCTTCAATCTGTTCACCCCACGAAACCGGATTAACCCGTAATTCACCAATCTGATAAAAACTACCATCTTCGTTATAAACAGGAAGCGTAGGAGCCCAACGAATCGCATCTTTCAAGATATTTCCTCCCTCATTACCAACATTGGAAGAGATTGGTGTGATATCATCTAAAATCTTACCGTAGGTCAAATTGATTCCAATCTTTAATTTTCCATCCATTCCTGTTTGATTGGCATTTAAACGTGCCGTGTATTTTTCAATTCCCGACGACTCAATGATACCATCTTGAGCATTATACCCAAAAGATGCACGGTAATTACTGGTAGCTGAACCTCCTCCAAACGACAAATTATGATTCTGACTGAGTGCTGTTCTGTATATAGCATCTTGCCAGTCCGTATTGGCTCCTTCATCAGGAAAAGCCAGGTTATTACTCTGCGCATAGTTACGGTATTCATCTGCTGAAAGTACTTCTAAACTTTTACGCACTGAGGATACTCCAACATAAGTATCGTAAGAAACTGATTCTCCTAAATTTTTACTTTTAGTCGTAATGATGATAACTCCATTCGCTCCCCTTGAACCATAGATCGCTGTTGCAGATGCATCTTTCAATATTTCAATTGACTCAATATCAGAAGGGTTGATTGCATTCAAGGGGTTAGTACCTTCAGATGAGAATGGTGAAGTACTTGATTCTCCGGCAACATTAACATACTTATTAGCCGAGCTGAATTGCAATGGAACTCCATCAACGACATACAAAGGATCATTTCCTGCGGATACAGAACTTGATCCTCGAACACGAACAGTGGAAGCTGCCCCTGGTTGTCCACTATTTTGGATAATATTTACCCCTGCAACCTTACCTTGCATGAGTTGCTCTGGCGCAACTGTTATTCCTAGATTAAAATCTTTAGCACTAAGAGAGGAAATAGAGCCCGTAACATCAGCTCTTTTTACAGTTCCATAACCAATGGCTACCACTTCTTCAAGACCAATAGTTTCATCTTCCAAAATAACATTTAGGTTGCTTTTACCGGCTACCGGAACTTCCTGACTTTTCATCCCTACAAAGGAGAAAACCAACACTGCATCAGAAGGAACTGCTGACAACATGTACCGACCATCGAAATCGGTAATTGTTCCATTTGTAGTTCCTTTAATAACTACGGTTACACCCGGAAGAGGTTCACCTCCAACGCCGGTAACAGTACCTTCAACATTTATTTCCTGTTGAAGCATGTTGTAATTCTCATTTTCGTTGGTATTGAAAAGAGCAACTTGTCGGCCAACAATTCGATATCCGATTTCTGTTTGATCCAACACTTGTTGAAGAATTGTTTCCAGATTTTTATCCTGACTATTAATCGAAACTTTTTTGGTGGTATTAATAACACCAGAATAAAAGAAACGATACTGACTTTGATCCTCAATTGTTTTTAAAACATCTTCAATCGTTTTGTTTTTTGCAACCACCGACAGTTTTGTCGTTTGAGAATAGGTTCCTGAAGCGACCGCTGTAAAGATCGTTAAGCATAAAATAAAGATACTTAGCTTCATAACAATTAGTAGTTTAAAGAAGAAAACACTTATACTAGCTTCCTTCAATCCATTTTTTTTCATAAGTTTGAATTGTAAGATTAATAATTTGCAAAAATTATTCACTACAGGTGGGGAAGTTCGCGGCTTTCCCACTTTTTAGCTTTTGTTTCGTTCGACTTGTGTTACATAGGCATGCTGTTTATTCCAAATTATTATTATTTTCTTGTAATAATAAGTTTCCGAAGATCCTTATCGTATTGATAGTCGACTGGCATTGTAAGCTGCATTAAATCCAACACTTCCCGAAATGCTTCAAACTCAATTCTTGCAGTTAATTTACTGTTTAATAGCGATGGGTCAGCAATTTCAATCTCGACATTATACCATCGTTCCAATTTCTCAGCGACAGTGCTTAACGGATCATTTTTGAATATCAACTGATGATCCTTCCATGCGGAGTATAAATGGGTATCCACTGTTTTTAGCGTAATGTTGTATTCCGAAGTATCAACAGTCGCCTGATGTCCGGGCGAAAGAAATTGCTTCTGATTTGACTCTGTCCTTAAGGACACTTTTCCTCGCTCCAACGTGATTGCTGGCAATTCATTATCATATGCCAAAACATTGAAAGCAGTTCCAAGCACTTCGATATCGACATGCTTCGTTTCCACTATAAATGGTTCACTTCCCTTTTTTACATCAAAATAAGCTTCACCTGTAAGTTTTACGATTCTCTTATTACTTGTAAACTTACTAGGAAAACGAATTGAGGAGCCCGCATTTAACCATACTAAAGTACCATCAGACAGCTCGAATGAGGTTTGCGATGCCAGCGGTGTTACAATGGTTTGTTCAATACCTGAAGATCGACTCTGCCATTGAATAAAGTACGCGATCAACAATGGGACAAACAAAACAGCCGCAATTCGAGACACATAAAAAACTAATTTTCTGGTCTTTGAATCGCCAAGTTCTGTTTTATTCAATTCGTAATGAATTCGATGTAATGTGGGAGATAAGTCTGGAGTTTCAATCGTCCGATCATTGTCTTTCCAATCTTCACTCATATTCTCTTCGAACAAATTTTGATTTTTTTTGTCGGTCGCAAGCTCAATAAAGGACTCGAAATCCTCCGTACTACAACTATCGCTCAAATATTTCCTGAAATATGATTTCATCCTTCTTTTTTGCTTTCTTAATGGTATACGTCTAAAGGTAAAAATACCCCTGCTATAAATTCTTCTTTTTTTTCTTTCCAGAGAAAAAAGATTAGGTTGCGTGTCTATTAAGTAGTGCGAATAATTTAGTGTCATGTTTCGAGTCTTTAACAATTTGTGATAGAAGCGAAACCGAAAATATCAAATAGGTCCGTGACCTTATTATTTTCAAAAGAACATTTTCGTAAATTTACATTCTCAAAAATGAGACGTGCTCTATGAAAGATGCTGATCTAATCAAGGAACTGAAAAGTAATAACAAGAACTCGGTCAATCAACTCTATAGCAAATATAGTGATCGGCTATACCGATTTATATTTGGTTATTTGAAAACTGAAGAAGATACCCTTGATTTGATTCAGGAGATATTCATTAAAATCTGGAACAATCGGAATTCCTTAAGAGAAGACACCAGCTTCGAGTCCTATCTTTTTACGATTGCAAAAAACACCATTATTTCAACCTTCAGAAAAAAGCTATCTGAAAAAGAATATTTCGAGTACGTAAAACAAAAGGCTGTTAAGAATTCGAGCGAAACGGAGAAACAGGTAGATTACAACCTATTGTCAGAGAAAGTACAGTTTTATGTAAACGAACTACCCGAACAAAGAAAGCGCATTTACACATTAAGTGCAGAAAAAGGATACACCAACAAAGCCATAGCCAACGAATTAAATATTTCTATAAAAACCGTTGAAGATCACATCACTAAAGCCCGCCGATATTTACAGGAAAATTTAAAAGAGTACGGCTTTATAGCCATACTCTTTCTTAATATGTTTATCTAGTAACGGACTAATTTTGAACTCATTCTGTAACACGATTCAAAAAGAAGAAAAATCAATTTTTCACGTAACGGGATAACTTTCAATATAATTAGAGTCTAAAAAGCGGCCCCAATATTTACTAGTTTAAAATGAACACAGAAAAGGATTCTGGTTTCAAAACTACGTTTAATTTATTCTGTGAAGTTTCAATCGATTGTTTTTTAGGCACAATTAAATTCGGCTTATCCAGCGTATTTTCAACCTCTAAGTCAGCTTGCAATATAATTTGCCCTCCACTTTTAACTTCCTGTTTCAACTTGCTAAAATCAAAATCAACAGTTCTGGACTCTTTCGAAGTATTTGCAACTTTAATTATCAGCTGATTTTTATTTTCATCAATTACGGCACTTGCATACAATCCGTTTTGGCCGATCACGTTTTCTTTATTCAGTTTTACTTGTAACGCTTCGGTTCCTTTGTTTAAGCTGTACAATTGTTGCACATAGTAATTCGCTGATTTTACCGACCGTAAATTGTCAAACCAAATCATATCAGGCTTCCATTGCCAGGCATCAACGTGAGCAAACAAAGGCGCATAAGTCGCCAGATGCACAACATCAGCATTACGTTCCAGGCCGGTCATAAAAGCAGCTTCACAAAGCGCAGAGTAAAATGAATTTTTCTTCGCAGGATAATCGTGGCAAGCATATTCTCCGGCGAATACTTTAGGTCCTTTCCGGCTGTAATTATCATAGCGCCCGGCATTACTTAAAAACCAATCCGGATCTTTATAATAGTGTTCATCAACCAAGTCAGCATCCAGCTCCTTCATCTTGCTCCAGAGGTAGTCAAACCGTTCTCCATCGGCACTCGGACCAGAAGAACCGATAACAAGCATGTCAGGATACCTGGCATTTATGGCATCAATAAACTGCTTTAAATGCTCCGGAAAATCTTCGCCCCATTGTTCGTTTCCAATTCCAATCATTTTCAGATTAAAGGATTCCGGATGCCCCATTTCAGCACGAACTTTCCCCCATTTCGAATCGACCGGGCCATTGGCAAATTCAATTAAATCCAAGGCATCCTGAATATACGGAGTCAAATCTTCGGCTACTTCTTCGGTAGCATATTGGCACGCAATTCCGCAGTTTACAACAGGTAAAGCGTCAGCTCCTAAATCTTCACACAACTGAAAATACTCGAAGAAACCCAATCCGTACGATTGAAAATAATCGGGAGTAAACCGATGTTGAAATTCATAATTCCACCGATTTTCGTTTGTTGGGCGATTTTCAACAGCACCAACTGAATTTTTCCACTGGTAACGAGTAGCCAATGAATTTCCTTCAATAATACATCCTCCGGGAAAGCGAAAAATACCTGGATCCAAATCAGCCAAGGCCTGAGCTAAATCCTGACGCATGCCATTTTCGCGACCTTTAAATGTTTTTTCAGGAAACAACGAGACATGTTCAATATCGACTGCTCCAAACGATCGCAAATCAATACGCAGCTTTGAGTGGGCATCGGTTTGCGAAGGTGTTAATGTCAGTGTATATTTTTGCCATTCATCCGAGTCAACCGCAATATCGTCTTTCGCTAAAATGTCCATCCCTGACGAAATCAGTTCAACCCGAACCTTTCCTTCTTTCGAATCAATATTTCTGGCATAGAAACTGAGATTGTAGCGTTCACCCTTCTTGAGCCCAATTCCACGAAACCCTTCGTTAATAATTCCGGTTCCGGTTAACAAGCCCGTGTTATTCAACCTCAAATAATGTGGGTTACGCTCAAATGGTGCATCCTCTGTCCGCACATTCACCTTCCCATAAGTTAGCCAGCCCATTGTTGGCGAGTTCAAAAATTCAAACGAGCGGTTTTTAACCAACTCCGCATACAGTCCGCCATCGGCTGCAAAATTAATATCCTCAAAGAAAACACCATACATATTTGATTGAATCGGAATTTCCTTTTTAGGTTTTGTAATTTCAATTTTATACACGTTCTCTTGTGCTCTTAATTGAATCGAAAAAGCAACGAAAAGCATCAGAATGAATAGATTCTTTGTTGTCATGATTTATCTTTTAGTCGTTGTGTTTTTTTACTTTTGACACCGATTACAAAAGTAGCAAATCAATAAGAGTATTTTTTACTTTTTAAACCTATTTTTTAACATCGTAAAATATTTACATTCATTTAACGTATACATACGTCGCTATTTCAATTTATGACGTATATTTGCGTCAATAAATTGAAACGAATGACGTACGCCAAAGTAGAACTTTTTGACCAAGACTTGCAGGTAGCGGCGGGCTATTTCAAAGCCCTTTCGCACCCTGCCCGTTTAGCAATCCTGAAATACCTCACTGAATCAAGAGTCTGCATTTCAGGCGATATTTCAAATGAACTGCCATTAAGCAGAACAACGGTAAATCAACACTTAAAAGAGTTAAAAGAAATTGGTTTAATCCAGGGAACAATTAACGGATCGAAAACTAATTACTGCTTGAATAAAGCGAAAATTGAGGAGATGAAACAAGTGTTGAACAAATTTACCGATAGCGTGCAATTACCTGAAAATTTCTCCTGTAAAAGCTAATTTTAAATAGATACAAGATCAAATTTTAAAAAGTATGAAAGTATTAATACTCTGCACCGGCAATAGTTGCCGCAGCCAAATGGCTCATGGTTTTTTACAATCCTTCGATCCTTCAATAACAGTATGTTCGGCTGGAACCGAGGCTTCCGGCAAGTTGAATGAAAAAGCAGTTCAGGTCATGTCAGAGATTGGCATCGACATCAGCCAGCACACCTCAGATCCGGTTGATAAGTACCTGAATGATGAATGGGACTACGTAATAACAGTTTGTGGAGGAGCTAATGAAAGTTGTCCGGCCTTTATCGGTAAGGTAAAAAAACGTGTGCACATTGGGTTCGACGATCCGTCGCATGCCGTGGGAACCGACGAATTTATTATGAGTGAGTTTTATCGGGTTCGCGACGAAATTAAAGCCCGTTTTCATGAATTCTACCTGCAAAATATAAAATAAGCATGGCTAAAAAGAAGCGCTTGTCATTTTTAGACCGCTACCTGACTCTTTGGATTCTACTCGCAATGGCTGCCGGTGTTTTTATTGGATACCTGCAACCAGAAGTTGGTACTTTTTGGAACAGCTTTCAGGCGGGAACAACGAATGTCCCACTTGCCATTGGGTTAATTTTAATGATGTATCCCCCACTGGCAAAAGTTCGTTACGAAGAGCTGGGATTGGTTTTCAAAGATGTCAAACTGCTGGGGATTTCACTGATCCAAAACTGGCTGATCGGCCCTGTCCTGATGTTTGCTTTGGCCATTCTGTTTCTGCATGATTACCCGCACTACATGGCCGGAGTCATTCTAATTGGGCTGGCACGATGTATTGCCATGGTAATTGTTTGGAACGATTTGGCGGAAGGAAATCGCGAATACGCCGCTGGCTTGGTCGCATTCAACTCCATTTTTCAGATTTTGTTCTTTTCAGTTTACGCCTGGGTATTTCTTGGCATTTTGCCCGGTTGGTTGGGTTTACAAAATCTCGAAGTCAATATTACCATCGGACAAATCGCTGAGTCCGTCTTAATTTACCTTGGAATTCCTTTTGCTGCGGGCTTTTTAACCCGCTTCAGCTTAATTCGAATAAAAAGCGACGAATGGTACAAAACAAAGTTTTTACCTAAAATCAGTCCAATTACCTTAATTGCATTGCTTTTTACCATTTTCGTCATGTTTTCATTAAAAGGCGAATACATCGTAAAAATTCCACTCGACGTGGTTCGCATTGCCATACCGCTGGTAATTTATTTCGTCATCATGTTCTTAGTTTCGTTTCTGATGGGAAAACGCTCGGGTGCTGACTATTCTAAAACAACGTCCATCTCGTTTACAGCAGCATCCAATAATTTTGAACTGGCCATCGCCGTTGCGGTTGCCGTATTTGGCATTAACTCCGGTGAAGCTTTTGCTGCCGTGATTGGTCCCTTAGTTGAAGTTCCTGTATTAATTGCACTGGTTAGTGTTGCACTGTATTTCAAGCGAAAATACTTTACCGATACTGCCATTCAAAACGGATAAAACTTGCACCAAAAATGAAAATAAAAAGCTGTTGGTAGCGCTCGGCTAACAGCTTTTTTTTACGAAAAAATTGCTGCCTTCTTATTTGTGTTTTAATATTGCTTATTGTATTGTTTGAAAAACTATATTTGAAACAAAAAAAAAGTCTACCAAAAACATAAATAGGACAGTTTAACATGAGAAAATGGCGTATTGAAGACACAGAAGAACTTTATAATATTAATGGTTGGGGAATCAACTTTTTTTCGATTAATAGCAAAGGCAACGTGGTTGTTACTCCTAAAAAAGGAGGAGTTGAAATTGACCTTAAAGAATTAATTGACGAACTACAAGTAAGAGATGTTGCTGCTCCAATGCTGCTTCGTTTTCCCGACATTCTTGATAGCCGTATTGAAAAAATGTCTAGTTGTTTTAAAATTGCTTCGGAAGAATACAACTATAAAGCGCAAAACTTTATCATCTACCCAATCAAGGTCAATCAAATGCGACCGGTTGTTGAAGAGATTGTCAGTCACGGCAAAAAATTCAACATTGGACTCGAAGCTGGCTCAAAACCAGAATTACATGCTGTAATTGCAACCAATACAAACAACGATTCGCTTATTATTTGCAATGGTTACAAAGACGAAGATTACATTGAACTGGCTCTGCTAGCCCAAAAAATGGGACGACGGATTTACATCGTTGTTGAAAAATTGAATGAGCTAAAACTGATTGCCCGAATCGCTAAACGACTGAAAGTGAAACCCAACCTCGGAATTAGGATAAAACTGGCCAGTTCTGGAAGTGGAAAATGGGAAAACTCAGGCGGCGATGTTAGTAAATTTGGATTAACATCGAGCGAGCTTTTGGAAGCAATGGACTATTTGAGTGAGCAAAAATTAACCGACTGTCTCAAGCTGGTTCACTTTCATATTGGTAGCCAGGTGAATAAAATACGTCGTATAAAAATTGCCTTGCGCGAAGCTTCACAGTTTTATGCTCAAATGTGCCTGAGTGGTTTCAATATCGAATTTGTAGATATCGGTGGTGGCCTTGGTGTAGATTATGATGGCACCCGATCAGCGAATAACGAAAGTAGCGTAAACTACAGCATTCAGGAGTACGTTAACGATGCGATCTCTACCATGGTCGACGTCAGCGAAAAAAATAATATTCCACACCCCAACATCATCACTGAATCAGGCCGTTCATTAACAGCACATCATTCTATTTTGATATTTGAGGTGTTGGAATCAGCCTCGCTTCCTGAATGGGATGACGAAGAAGAACTACATCCGGAAGATCATGAGTTGGTCAAAGAGCTTTACACGCTCTGGGATGCGATTAATCAACCACGGATGCTGGAGATTTGGCACGATGCCCAGCAAATTCGCGAAGAGGCACTTGACCGTTTCAGCCTTGGAATGCTCGACTTAAAAACCCGTGCCCAGGTAGAACGCCTGTTTTGGTCAATCGCACGCGAAATTCACCAGATGGTTGGAAAAATAAGGCACGTACCTCACGAATTAAACCAGTTAGAAAAACTGCTGGCTGACAAATATTTCTGCAACTTCTCATTGTTTCAGTCTTTACCTGACTCGTGGGCTATCGACCAGATATTCCCCATTATGCCAATACACCGATTGGATGAAAAACCGGATCAATCAGCTACCTTGCAAGACATTACCTGTGATTCGGACGGTAAAATCGACAATTTCATTGCCACACGAAACCTATCGCATTATCTTCCTGTGCATAAACTAAAAGCAAAAGAACCTTACTATATCGGTGTATTTCTGGTAGGTGCCTATCAGGAAATTTTAGGCGACTTGCACAATTTGTTTGGTGATACGAATGCCGTTCACGTATCGGTTGATAAAGATGGTTATTCGATTGATCAGATTATTGATGGAGAAACCGTTGCCGAAGTATTGGACTACGTGCAATACAATCCGAAGAAGATGGTTCGTACCGTCGAAACCTGGGTAACGTCTTCGGTTAAAGCAGGAAAAATTTCAGCTACCGAAGGCAAAGAATTCTTGTCCAACTACCGATCGGGACTATACGGATACACCTATTTAGAATAAATAAAATAACATACGATTCAAAAAAAGGAGGTCTGCTGATCTCCTTTTTTGATTTTAACTTGATGTAAAATTCAGAGTCATGACCTGAAAACCAAAACCAGAATCTGCAGAACTCATTATTTTCAGAAAAATAGACCGCTTCCGGTTTTATATCTTCCAAAACTTTCATGATCACCTCTCTCTCCGTGCCATTTCGTAACAACTGATTGAAAGGATCAATCGGTAAATCTGCTGTCATTAAAATACGCATATCAAGTCCTCCGTTTTTATATGCCCGCCCGCGAATTAACATAATGGTAAAACATACAATAAATACCAATATCCGCATCACACCACCAATTTCGCTGACCTGTAATACATTCAGACCTTCTTGTTCGTTGTTGTCAAGCACACAAACTATACAGGTAAAACATTCAATAAATACATGCATCAGAATCCTCAGCACCAGACAGAAATTTCTCATTTTATTGTATTTTCGTAATGCTTCAAAAAAATATGTATGGAAAAGAAAAGACATTTTCAGTTGTTTATTGACACCGGTGGTACTTTTACCGATTGTATTGGGATTGATCAAAACGGAAAGGAGTATCGACGCAAAGTTTTAAGCAACAGCAGTCTTCGGGGAAACATCAAAAAAATAGAATCAGCGACTTCATTAATCATTCTCGAGACCTGGGAGTTGGAACGCGATATCATCCAAGGCTTTTCCTTTCGTTTGTTGGGTGAAGAGTATACAAATTTTAAAATTGTCTCCTTTGACATCCGACAAAAGCGATTGGAAATCAGCCAGCCAATCTCCTCTGAAAAGTTACAGCAGGGTGCTAATTTTGAGATTTCCTCGCACGAAGAAGCGCCGGTTTTGGGAGCACGACTGATTACGCAAACTGCACTGACTGAAACGTTCCCAAACCTACAGCTCAAATTGGGATCGACCAAAGGAACAAATGCCCTGCTCGAAAGAAAGGGTGCAAAAACGCTTTTTCTGGTCACCAAAGGTTTTAAAGACCTGCTAACGATTGGCAACCAGGCTCGGCCCGACATTTTTGCTATGAACGTTGAAAAACGACAGCAAATCGCAAACTCAGTTTTGGAGCTTGATGAACGTATTGACGCACAAGGGAACATTTTGCTGGCACTGGATAAAGACAAACTTCGGCAACAACTTCAGGATCTTGAACACCAACAAATTGAATCAGTTGCCGTTGCATTGATGAATGCGTATAAAAACCCGATTCACGAAGAAGAGACAAAAAAGATCCTCGAAGAACTTGGGTTTCAATCGATCTCTGCGTCAGCCGAATTAACACCGCTTGTAAAAATCGTCCCGCGGGCCGAAACGACTGTTGTCAATGCCTGCCTCTCTCCCATCATTCATAACTACGTGAATAACATTGTTGAACGAATCGGCAAACACTCTTTTCAGGTAATGACCAGTGCCGGAGGCTTGCTGGCAGCCAACAATTTTCAACCCAAAGACAGTTTATTGAGTGGCCCCGCCGGAGGAGTTGTTGGCGCATCGTTGATCGGTAAAAATTGTGGGCGGCAAAACCTGATTACTTTCGATATGGGCGGCACCAGCACCGATGTTTCGCGCTACAGCGGTGCTTTTGATTATCGCTATGAGCTGGAAGTGGGCGATTCTACGATCAACAGTTCAGCAATCGCCATCGAAACGGTGGCTGCCGGTGGTGGCTCCATTTGTGGTTTCGATGGCTATAAACTTTTTGTTGGGCCGGAGAGTGCCAGCGCTTTCCCCGGCCCGGCTTGCTATGGCGCCGGCGGACCGCTAACAATAACTGATGTCAACTTGCTACTCGGTCGGTTAGACACCTCCCGTTTTTCCATCCCTGTTTTTCCTGAAGCGGCTCAGGAACGGTTGAATGAATTAATCCACCAAGTGGAAGAAAAATCGGACAAAAAACAATCGACGCAAAAGATATTGCTCGGATTCATCGATATTGCCAACGAGATAATGGCCGGAGCAATTCGCAAGATATCAATCTCGCAAGGCTATAATCCGAAGGATTTTTCCTTAGTTGCTTTTGGTGGTGCCGGCGGACTTCACGCTTGTGACATCGCAGACATGCTAGCAATGAAAACCGTTCTTCTTCCGCAAGATGCGGGATTGCTGAGTGCATACGGAATTGGACACGCTCGTATCGAACGCTTTGCCGAGAAACAAATCCTCGCACATTGGGATGAAGTAGAATCTTCATTAGCGAATCAATTTGAAGAGATTGAAAACAACGCCACTAAATTATTAGAAGACGAAGGCTTTCAAGCAAATCAGATTGAAATCCGGCAACGCATGCTGTTTCTTCGTTTTAAAGGGCAAGACAGCAGTCTGGAAATTCAATACGAGAAAGAAGAAGATGCCATCTCGAAGTTTCACGAACAATACAAAAAATTATACGGACATCAGGTGAAAAACCGCCCCATTGAATTGGAGGCTATTCGCACCATTGCTTCAGTAAAATCGAATGAAAAAGCCCAGCCGACCGCACAAGCCGAATCGTATATCCCCGAGCCAAGTTACCGTATTCGAGGTGAACAGATTCCCGTATTTGTGCGCGATGACTTGAACCCCGGAGCAGAAATTACGGGCCCAGCTCTTTTTCTGGACAATTACGCCACAACCTATCTAAAAAAAGGCTGGCAGCTACAACTCAATTCGCATGGAACAGCTGTGCTATCGAAAACTGAAGTAAACGCCGACATCAAAGAGCAGACCCAGGAAACCGAATTGGAACTGTTTGCGAATCGGTTTATGTCGATTGCCGAAAACATGGGCGCCTTGTTGCAACGAACAGCTTTGTCGGTTAACATTAAGGAGCGGCTTGATTTTTCGTGCGCCCTTTTAGATGCTGACGGAGGGCTGGTAGCCAATGCGCCTCACATTCCTGTTCACCTTGGCGGATTGGGCGTTTGTGTAAAAAGCTTGTTAAAACATTTTCTGTTTGAAGAGGGTGACACGGTTGTGACTAATCACCCCAAATATGGTGGTTCTCATCTTCCTGATGTAACCTTGGTGACTCCTGTCTTTCATGAAGGAAAACGAGTTGCCTTTGTCGTCAACCGGGCGCATCATAGCGAAATTGGAGGAATCAGTCCGGGTTCGATGCCACCGAACGCCAAAAACCTGGCCGAAGAAGGCGTGGTTATTTTCCCTTTTCACCTTGTAAAAGCAAATCAGGTGGATTGGGATGGCATGCGCGATATTCTACTGAAAGGCTCCTTTCCGACCCGCTCGGTTGAAGAAAACCTGGCCGATTTGAATGCAGCAATTGCGGCAAATAAAAACGGACAAGATGCGCTGCTAAACCTCATAGAACAACATGGGGCAGAAACAGTAAGCAACTACTTCAGTTTATTGAAAAAACATGCCGCAGACAAGATGCGCGAGACCTTAGCCAAGTTTTCGAACGGTACTTACAAAGCAGAAGAACGCTTAGATGATGGTTCACTATTGAAAGTAAAAGTTGATTTGAAAGATGGTGAGTGCAAAATCGATTTTACGGGAAGTGCGGAGGTTCATGCCGGCAATATGAATGCTACCGAAGCCATTGTACAAAGTGTAACCATTTATGTCTTGCGCCTGCTTTTAAAAGAGTCGATTCCGTTAAATGATGGACTATTGAAACCTGTCTCTATTCATCTGCCCAATGGCTTGCTAAATCCTGTTTTTGACGATGATCCGACCAAGTGCCCAGCCGTAGTTGGTGGCAACGTGGAAATCAGCATGCGCCTGACCGACACCTTGCTAAAAGCCTTTGGCGTGGTAGCTGCCAGCCAGGGAACCATGAATAACACCCTGTTTGGAAATGAAAAATTCGGGTATTATGAAACGATTTGTGGTGGTTGTGGAGCAGGCAATGGGTTAAACGGAGCGAGTGCAGTGCATCATCACATGACCAACACCCGGATTACCGATCCTGAAATCATGGAACTGCGCTACCCGGTTCGGCTGGATGAATTTACCATTCGACAAAACTCGGGAGGAGCCGGAAAATGGAACGGCGGCGATGGCATCGTTCGCAAACTGACTTTTCTGGAGCCGGTTAATTTATCGGTACTCACCCAGCGGCGCAACTCCGGCCCGTATGGTTTGAAAGGCGGACAAAATGGGCAAGCCGGCAAGCAAAAGGTCATTCGAAAGAATGGTGAAGTCGTCCAACTTCAATCCATTCAGAATATGGATTTACAAGCTGGCGACCAGTTTGTGATTGAAACGCCCGGAGGTGGTGGCTATGGAAAAACGGATTAGTTGTATCGACAATCAGAAAAGGCGACTACTTTTTTGAGAAAAATTTAATATAACTATCGATCCACGCAATAACGTGTTCAGCAATCAGGTAAATGATCGTAATTATAAAAATTATACTGATACCTGATTTCGTATAATTCTCGTCTAAAAGGCCAGGGAAAAAATAAATCGTAGCAATCCCTACCCCGCATAAAATAAGGTTAAAATCGATGGGAATCAAAGACAAGATGACACATTTTGGCTTATCGGACTTTAAGCGAATTACAGAGTCATCCCTAGTCCATAATCGTGTCAACAGGCCTAACCTAACGGCAGAAATGTATGTTGCCAATGCAATGACAACAGCTAAAAAATTCAATTCATCAAATTTCCTATTAAAAATATTTACATGACATTCCTCTGGGAGAAGGATAGCAATAACAAGTGGAAGAATAATTAAAACAGGAATAACAACCCAACCATAAATTTTTTTCTTTTTTTGTATCCTTATCATAATCATATTCTTTTAGTTAGTATTTATAAAATACCTAATTTCAACAAAAAAATCAATGGAAAATACGGATCAATCGAAACTCCTGTTTGGGAATAGACCGACAAAAAGCTAAATTTAGCTCACTTTAAATCTTCAAAAAAAGACGAATTCCTTTTTGAGATTATTCAAGGAGGAACATTTTCCGTGAATCGAAAATAAATATAAATGAAAATTGTTACACTGCTCATTTGTTTGCTGATTATGAATATTGCCATGGCTCAAAACGATCCTCAATGGGATGATACCCAATCTAAAGACTGGCCAGCGGCTTGCCAGAAAATAGAAATCACTTCTTCCATTGATCAAGCGATCCAACCGGCATATTTTTACATTTCGAAAGGAGAAATAGCCAGACCATTGATCATTAGCTTGCACACCTGGAGTGGCGGTTATGAGCAAAAAGATACGCTGTCGTGGATGTGTATTGAAAAAAACTACAACTACATTCATCCAAATTTCAGAGGCAAAAACAATAAACCGGAAGCCTGTGGAAGCCCGCTGGCTATTCAAGATATTGACGATGCGATTGCCTATGCTATTGAGCACGGAAATGTGGATACCTCCGAAATCCACATCATCGGAGTAAGCGGCGGCGGATATTCCACCTTACTGGCGTATATGAAAACGAAACATCCGGTAAAGACCTTCTCGGCATGGGTGCCGATTTCCAATTTGGAAGACTGGTATTACGAATCGGTTGGCCGAAAGCAAAAATATGCCAAAGACATTGCCCAGGCAACTACAGGCAAGACGTTTGAAAGCGACTATTACTATCTCGATGAAAAGGAAGCCCGCAGCCGATCCCCATTCTTCATGGAGACACCTGTTGAAAAGCGAAAATCCAGCAAACTTTATATTCACACAGGCGTTCACGATGGTTATACCGGGTCGGTTCCAATTACTCACAGCCTGAAATTTTTCAACAAAGTTGTGTTGGACTTTGATCCTTCAGCTGAAGCTGACCTTATTTCAACCGAAGAAATGTTGCGATTGGTTGAAAGTCAAAATAGCGAAATTTCGCATCCTTCAAAAATTAAAAAGGGAGAGGCTCATCTCCAAAAAACATATGATGATAAAGTGATGGTTCAGGTTTTTGAAGGCACACACGAACTAATCGCGGATCAGGCATTAGCACCATTGGAAGGAGAAAACATTCTGGCGATCGGAGACTCAAATGGAGCTATTGAAATGGGATGGGTTAATCAACTTAAAAAGATCGATTTTAAAGATTTCATTTTTAATACGGCCATTTCTGGAAACACCATTGGGTTTGACAACAATGGCCGCGAGGATTTAAATACGCTTAAAAATATTGATCAGTACCTGAGTTCGGCAGTCGAAAGTTTAAAGCGATTGGATAGAATTATCATCATGCTGGGAACCAACGATTGCAAAGCTGTTTTCGACGATCAGCTAAAAGCGATTCCCGAAAACCTGAGAACCTTGATTCATAAAATAAAAGCCCACAAAGCCTACCTGCTATTTCAGCCTAAAATCTATATTGTCTCTCCACCGCCGTATGCTCCGGACAACAAACTAATAGCCAAATATAAGGGTGGCGCAGATGATATTGCCTGGCTGTTTCCAAAATTTCAAAAAGTGGCGCAGGATGAAGACTGCAAGTTCATCGATGTGTATAACAAACTACTGCCTATTTGGAATCAGGTGACCTTGGATGGCATCCATCTGAAGTCGTCAGGCCAACAGTTGATTGCTGAAATTATTTTAGAAAACCTATAAACAAAAGCAATATTTATTTGCTTGTTTTGTGGTATCACCAATATGTTTTTGGCAATGAAACAATTGCTCGATCAAGTAGCAGCGTGTCAAGTTTGTGCTTCTCATTTAGCGATGGGAGCTCGACCAGTTATTACGGCAAGTCCAACAAGTAAAATCATTATTGTCGGGCAAGCACCGGGATTAGCGGTTCACCAAAGTGGTATTCCCTGGGATGACAAAAGTGGCGACAACCTTCGAAAATGGATGCAGGTGGACAAGCAAACTTTTTACGATCCGGATCAAATAGCCTTGATTCCTATGGGATTTTGCTATCCCGGCAAAGGGAAATCGGGCGACCTTCCTCCTCGAAAAGAATGTGCTCCCCTTTGGCATCAAAAGTTGCTCAGTCAGATGAACGACGTTGAGCTGATTATTCTGGTTGGTCAATATGCTCAGGACTATTATTTGGGCAATCAAACAAAGCGAACACTAACAGAAACTGTTCGCCATTTTGACGATTACCTGCCCAGGTACTTTGTGCTTCCCCACCCTTCTCCACGTAACAATATCTGGCAAGCTAAAAATGAATGGTTTTCCGAACTCGTGCTTCCCACATTAAAATCAAGCATCAAAAAAATCCTAACAACGAACTGATAACTAAACAGCTCAACTTTTATCTTTTCATTAATCAAACAGAAATCAATTTGAGGTGTTGATTCAGGTAACGATTGGTTTAAAAATAAAAAGCTAAAAATATGGATGAATTTATGGCGGCTCGTTTACAGATGGGCGTCTCGCTGGGGTTTCACATCATTTTTGCATGCATTGGAATGGTGATGCCTTGGTTTATGTTTGTAGCCGAATGGAAATGGCTGAAAACAAAAAAAGAGGTTTACCTCGACTTGGCCAAAGCTTGGGCAAAAGGCGTGGCTATCTTTTTTGCAGTTGGGGCTGTTAGTGGCACGGTGCTTTCGTTTGAACTGGGCATGCTTTGGCCCACCTTTATGGAACATGCAGGCCCCATTTTCGGGATGCCGTTTTCGTGGGAAGGAACAGCCTTTTTTGTTGAAGCAATTGCGCTAGGCCTGTGGCTTTATGGTTGGAATCGCCTCAATGATAAAGTTCACCTATACACCGGAATGGTGGTTGGTATTGCCGGAGTACTTTCGGGTATATTCGTTATTTCGGCCAACGCGTGGATGAATGCTCCGTCGGGATTTGATTGGGTGAATGGTCAAGCTGAAAATATTGATCCCGTTACTGCGATGTTCAACAAAGCATGGTTTGCACAGTCGCACCACATGATCATTGCCGCTTTTTCGGCCACAGGGTTTGCTGTTGCCGGAATTCATGCGATTTTGTACCTGAAAAACAAGCTGGAGATTCATGCCAAAGCCATTACCATTTCGTTGGCCTTTGCTTCGGTAGCTGCACTTTTACAACCCCTCAGTGGCGACCATGCAGCTAAAACTGTTGCCGAATTACAACCGGCCAAGCTGGCCGCTTTTGAGTCCCACTTCGAAACAGAAAAAGGCGCTTCCCTGATTATTGGTGGTATTCCGGACGTTGAAAATCGCGAGGTCAACTATGCCATCAAAATCCCTGGCTTTTTAAGTTTTCTGGCTCATGGCGATTTCAATGCTGAAGTAAAAGGGCTGGAAGAGTTTCCGGAAGATGAATGGCCACCGGTTCCAATCACCCATTATTCCTTTCAGTTGATGGTTGCCATCGGTATATTTCTGGCTGCATTGGGCATTATTTTTCTTTTGGGAAGTTGGAAATGGAAACACTGGCTCGAAAAACGATGGTGGCTGACCTTGCTGTTTATAGCCACTCCATTGGGCTTCATCGCCATACAGGCAGGCTGGATTGTTACCGAAGTTGGACGACAACCCTGGATCATTTACGGGATCATGAAAACCAAAGATTCGTTGACGCCAATGCCCGGCATTCAGTATACTTTTTATACGGTATCGGCAGTTTACCTGCTTTTGAGTTTTATTGTTATCTGGCTTATGAGCCGACAAATAAAAATGCTTCAATCCAAATACCAATCCAATGACTGAAACGATTATTATTATACTTGGCATTTGCCTTTTATTATACGTGCTGCTTGGTGGCGCCGACTTTGGGGGTGGAATTCTTGAATTGATCTCCCGAGGAAAAGCCTCTGGAATTGTAGCACGTGCCATAGCCCCTGTATGGGAAGCCAACCATGTGTGGTTAATACTTGTTGTTGTGATCCTTTTTGTCGGATTTCCAACTGTTTATTCAACGGTGCTAACAGCGCTTCACATTCCCGTTCTTCTCGTGCTCCTCGGCATTATTATGCGCGGATCGGCCTTCACCTTTCGCCATTACGATATTGAAGAAGAACGCCCGAAAGCCATCTACTCATCCATCTTTCGGTATTCCAGTTTAATAACAACCTTCTTCCTCGGAGTAACTATTGGTGGTATTATTTTGGGAGAAATTTCGCAAGACTATAGCAAAGGCTTTTTTACCATTTACATGCACCCGTGGCTCAATCTGTTCTCGTTTAGCATGGGTGTGTTTTTGGTTATTCTGTTTGCGTTTCTGGCCAACATTTACACCATTGGCGAAACCAAAGAGAAGGAGCACATCAAGCGTTTCACTCGTATTGGGAAATACTTGCTTATTGCGCTGGTTGGCTCAGGAGCCTTGGTTTTTGCTACTGCCGAAATTGAAGGACATCCGCTTTTTTACGAGTTTTACCATTCAATTCCCAGCATGATCTGTTTCATTCTGGCCACGATCGCCTTGCCGTTTTTATGGATATATCTCAACCAGAACAGACGAACCAAAGTTCGGATCATTGCAGCTTTTCAAACCTCGATGATCGTGATGGGTTGGTTTGCGATCCAGTTTCCTGTGTTGGTTAAAATTAACGACGGCACTGATATTACCATGCAAAGTGCCGCCGCGCCAAAGCAAGTGCAGTTACAGTTACTAATTGCTTTAATCGTTGGGGTTTTAATCATCTTTCCATACATGGGCTACTTGTATAAAACATTTAAATTCGATAAGAAAACATCATAAATTAGTTGATCCGATCCAAAGTATTGGTAGCGGATTTTTTTTCGGTAAGGGCTCAAGCAACTCAGCATGCAGAGCAAATTCGGATAATTGCTTCATCCGAAAAATAGACTGTTTTCGCTTTTTCAGAATTGACAGATCAAGATTATATCGCTAAATTTGTCTAAATCAAAAAAATCTGAATATTATTCTCATTTATCATGCATCACATGAAAAAAACCACTCGCAATTTATTCTTACTAATCGCTGTAATTTTTATTAGTCAATCGTGCCAACAGCCAAAACCGTCAGCAGTTGAAACCATCCGGGAAGAAACACCTTGGGGAGTCGAAATCTTTGATCAAACAAGCTTTCCCGACGCGGTGTTTTCAATTACCGATTTCGGAGCTCAAACGACTGAAGGATTCAACAACCAGGAAGCCATTCAGGCAACCATCGACAAGTGCGCCGCGCAAGGTGGTGGAACAGTTAAAATCCCTGCAGGTCAGTGGGAAACTTCCTACCTGAAGTTGAAATCGAATGTTCACCTTTTAATAGAAGAAGGTGCCGTATTGTTTTTTAGCGACAATATTGATTTATATGCCGTACCAACCTTCACACGGTGGGAAGGGCTCGAGTGCATGAATTACCACCCCCTGATTTATGCCCGCGACGAACAAAATATTGCCATAACCGGTAAAGGTAGAATTGATGGCAACGGGGAAAAATGGTGGGATATGGCTCGTGGAAAAAGAGAAGAAACGCTCACCATACTTTACGATCAGGTGCAGGCCGGTGTTGCTCCCGAGGAACGCAACTGCCTTGCCTACGAGCCCATGTCGTATCTTCGCCCTTCACTAATTCAAACGGTCAACTGTAAAAATATTTTGGTTGAAGGTCTTGAAATTGGATCTGGCCCCATGTGGACCGTTCATTTTGTTTATTCTGAAAATGTAATTGCCCGAAACTTGAAAGTCATTACCGTTGGAATGAACAACGATGGAATTATTCCGGATTCGAGCACCAAAGTATTAATCGACAACTGCTTCTTTTCGACCGGCGACGATTGTATCGTGATCAAATCCGGATTAAATGAAGACGGATGGCGTGTTGGAAAACCAAGCCAGCGGATTATCATTAAAGACTGTAAAACCAAGCATGGCCACGGTGGCGTAGTTATCGGCAGCGAAATGTCGGGTGGCGTAAATCATGTGTATGCCCATGATTGCGACTTTGGACATACCGAACGTGGACTACGCGTAAAATCGATGAAAGGAAGAGGCGGTCTGGTTGAAAACCTTTGGTTCGAAGATATTAAAATGGACAGCATTCAACGCGAAGCCATCAAGATTAATATGTTCTATGGCTCCAGCTCTATCGCTCCAAGAACCGACTCGGTACCGACATTTAAGAATTTCTATTTTGACAAAATCAGCTCTTCCAATTCGCAATATGCGGTGCGCATGGAAGGCATCGACGGTCATAAAATCGATAGTATGTTCTTCAATAATATGAAGATGGACGGCAAATATGGTATTGTGGCTAACGACCTTGAAAATTGCACCTTCACCGACTTGCAAATAAGCGCTGAATCAGGTGAGCCCGTTCAAATTGAAGACGGAACCAATCTGACATTCTCCAATTCAGTATTTAAAGCTGACACCGAAGCGATGGTGAAACTAACAGGTAACAACAAGGCAATCCGCTTTAAAGGGACGAACCAAGCAGATTTCAAGAAACCCTACTCCAGCGATGAAAAAGCCGATGATTCGGTAATTAAAATCGAATAATACAACAGACGACAACCGAAATAAAGAGATTAAAAAAGATCCAACTCATGCGAGTTGGATCTTTTTTAGTCTATAATCTTAGTGTCTAATTTAACCGAGAATTACTACGGAAAACCAGCGATCACTCCGCCTTCTTATCTGCATCTTTTTCGGGCGGCTGCTCTTTGGGACCCCGCTTATAAATAACTAAACCATTCAGAAAGTTTCGCAGAATTTGATCCTGAAGTGGTTTATAGTTGGGGTGCTCAATCTTCCGAAAAAAAGCACCCAGCTCACTTTTCGAAATTTTATAATCCACCAGATCTAATATTTCTACAATATCATCATCGCGCAATTTCAACGCTACTCGTAATTTTTTCAGGATGTCGTTGTTTGTAAGAGGCATGCTTTTAACTATTAAATTGATAACTGATTCTTAAGCTCGTGATACCATTTTTCAAGAAACCACCGAATGAGCTATCTGCCAAAAGTAATCAATTAAATACGGTTTGACTGCTATTCATTTCGTCTTGCAGGAAAGTTTATCTCTTCGGCGGTTACAATTAGCAACACTTCCTGTCAGTAGGTGAAATAACAAGAGCGACATTTATTGAAAAGTGTCGCTCTTATTTTTTTATGCTTGTTTTAATAAGAAGTCTCTGAAATCGTCAAAATCTTTGCTGAGTGGGATCGAAAGCTTTTCACCTTTCATAAACTCAGCTAGTTTTTCGGGCAATGGAACGTTTCCAACACCGATAATTTTTTCAACTGTTTCCGTGAATTTAGCCGGATGAGCCGTTTCCAGGAAAACCCCAACTTCGCCATCGGCCAAATCTTGCTCCAAAGCTTTGTAGCCGGTTGCACCATGCGGATCGGACAAATAATCGTATTGATCATACACTGCTTTCAGCACTTCGCGAATCTCAGCATCCGAATAGCGGTAGCCTTTCATTTCAGCCTTAATGGCTTCGTGCGAATGATCGTACAAATCCAGAATACGGGCAAAGTTACTCGGATCGCCAACATCCATCGCATTGGCAATAGTTGACACGGAAGCCCGGGGCTCATAATTGCCACTTTGCAGGTATTTATAAACGATGTCGTTTTCGTTGTTCGCTGCAATAAACCGCTTGATTGGCAAGCCCATTTTCTTGGCAAACAAACCGGCAGTCAGGTTACCAAAGTTTCCACTTGGCACCGACATCACAATGTCATTGGTAATTCCCTTTTCACGAAGTCGTGCGTAGGCATTAAAATAATAAAATGCCTGTGGCAGAAAACGCGCGACATTGATTGAGTTGGCTGATGTCAATGTCAAACCGGCTTTTAATTCCTGATCCAGAAACGCCGTTTTCACTAGCCGCTGACAATCGTCAAATGTTCCATCTACTTCAATGGCCGTAATGTTTTGCCCAAGGGTGGTGAATTGCTTTTCCTGAATTTCGCTGACCAATCCTTTTGGATACAGCACATAAACATGAATGCCATCAACTCCTAAAAAGCCATTGGCAACCGCACTTCCGGTATCTCCCGAAGTGGCCACCAAAACATTGACCTGCTCAGTATTTCCTTTTAGGAAATAAGCAAGCAAACGTGCCATAAACCGACCACCAACATCTTTAAATGCCAGCGTAGGTCCGTGCCAAAGCTCCAGCGAGTAAATGTTGTCGTTCACATGCACAACAGGGCAATCAAAACAAAGGGTATCGTAAACCAGCTCTTTCAAATCGGCCTCAGGAACATCTTCTCCGAAGAATTTTTTGGCCACCTCAAAAGAGATTTCCTGAAACGACAGCTTGTGGATGTTGTCGAAAAATGATTGCGGCAACGCTTCAATGCGCTCGGGCATAAACAAGCCTTTGTCATCTGCCAGTCCTTTGATTACCGCATCTTTTAGCGACACCTCCGAAACAGATTTATTGGTACTGTAATATTTCATGCTATGAGTTTCAAGTTTCAAGTTTCAAGTTTTAGACTGTTCGACCACGGCCTAAACTATCCTTCTCGAAAATCAGTATTTTATATTTTATTCTATCAACTAATTAGTGCTTTTATGAATTCAGCGCCGTGCAACAAACCGTAATCGCCTTTCTGAACTGTAAATTCGTCATAAGCCTCGACGCCATCACCTTCAACCTCGGGTTTATAAATGATGAATGGTACCGGGTCGCTCGTATGAACGGTGGTGGCGCATGGCGTCGGGTGGTCGGGTAAAACAGCAATGGCAACCGACTCATCCATTTTGGAGGTTTCCTCCACCAAATACTTCACCACACGATAATCGAGGTACTCAATCGTTTTGGTTTTAAGCTCCACATCGCCTTCATGTCCGGCTTCATCGCTAGCCTCAATATGCAGGTAGATCAAGTCATGATCTTTCAGTGCTTCCATTGTGGCTTTTGCTTTGCCTTCGTAGTTGGTATCGTAAAGTCCGGTGGCACCTTCAACGTGGATAACATCCATGCCGGCGTAAACGCCAATTCCCTGAATCAGGTCAACTGCAGAAATAACAGCCGACTTTTCAACGCCAAACATTTCCTTCAGCGTTGGCATTTGCGGTTTGTAACCCGGCGACCACGGCCAAATGCTATTAGCCATATCTTTTCCGGCAGCTTTCCGTTTTTGGTTAATCGGATGCTCCGACAGTAGCTCCATCGATTTCAAAATCAGCTCATTCAGCAATTCAGCTGTTGATATTGCTTCATCTTCTTTTGCTTTCGGCAAATAATCTTTAAACGGTTTTCCGGGCACATCGTGCGGAGGTGTGCAGGCCATTTGCTTTTTACCACCTTTAATGACCAGCAAGTGACGGTACGAAACCCCCTTGTGAAAGATGATCGTTTCAGAACCCAATTTCTCATTTAGAAAATCGATAAGTTCATGCGACTCTTCATTGGAAATATGCCCTGCCGAATGGTTTTTAATATTTTCACCTTCAACACTAATCAGGTTGCAACGCAATGCCAAATCACCTTTCTCCAAGGTCACTCTCATGCTGGCAGCTTCCAATGTTCCACGCCCTTCAAACACCTTAGCAACATCATAGCCTAAAACCGACATGTTGGCAATCTCGCTTCCCGGGTGCATTCCTTCTGGAACAGTCTGCAATTGTCCACACCGCCCAAGTTTGGCAAGGCGATCAATCGCAGGAATATTTGCTAGTTGTAAAGGGGTTTTTCCTCCGTAATTCTTCAGTGGCTCATCAGCCATTCCATCCCCTAAAACAATTATATATTTCATGTCATTATAATTTAAAATTTTCAACGGTATTCGATGGAACTCGCTTATAATGATTCTCCTGTGTGTGATGGTCTTTACATGCTCGTTTCATGTGCTTCTTTTTTTTCAATTTAACTCTCTGCAGTTCTCGTGTCCTACTATCCTTCAATTTCTGTTACCTGCTCCGTTCGATCAGTCTTAAATTCGCTTTCCTGAAAACCATCCGTATCCGGTAACTGCACTTCAAATTCTTGAATTCGATCCAGTTTTAACATGGCCGGTTTTAACTGAAAATCTAACAAGTGTTCCCTGACCTTTTTATCGTCAGACAACTAATGGAGATGATATCCGGTGATGCAGGCAGTCCACAAACAGACTAAATAATATCTGCTTTCGGAAACTCATTCAGTTAGATATTTGATACCCGAATGATGTCGGCAAATACACCGGCCGCGGTTACCTCTGCTCCCGCGCCAAATCCCTTAATAATCATTGGAAACTCGTTGTAGCGCTCCGATGTAAACATGACCAGGTTGTTACTTCCCTGCAAGTCGAAAAACGGATGTCCCTGCTCTATTTCCTGCAAGCCAACTTCAGCTTTGCCATCTTCGTATTTGGCAACAAAGCGCCAGCACTTATTTTCGGCTTCCAGTACTTTTCTTTTATTTTCAAAATCTGCATCCAGACCAGAAATCCCATTCCAGAAATCTTCCATGCTGCCATCGAAAAACTCATCAGGCACGAATTTATTGATGATCACATCTTCTTTATCAATTCGATAACCTGACTCGCGTACCAGAATCAGCAGTTTACGAACTACATCAATCCCACTGAGGTCAACTCTTGGGTCAGGCTCTGAATAACCTTCTTCTTTAGCCATTTGAATCGTTTTACTCAACGGAACATCAGCTGAAATTGTATTGAAAATAAAGTTCAGCGTTCCTGAGAGGACCGCTTCAATTTTCAATATTTCATCTCCGGCATTTACCAGGTCATTCAACGTATTGATGATTGGAAGTCCGGCACCAACATTGGTTTCAAACAGGAATTTGACTCCTTTTTGCTTGGCAATTTTCTTTAGTTTCAGGTAATTTTCATATTCCGAAGAAGCTGCAACCTTATTGGCCGTTACAATAGAAACGTTGGCATTCAACAAGTCCCCATATACTTCAGCCGCTGCATCAGATGCGGTACAATCCACAAACACGGAATTGTATATGTTCATATCGATAATTTCCTGTTTATAGGCATCCAATCCGGAGCTTTCGCCTTCAGCATCCAGGCGTTCTTTAAACCCATCAATGCTAATTCCGTCGCGATCGAACAACATTTTTTTCGAATTGGCCACACCAACCACTTTCAACTTCAGGTGCTTGTCTTTCAATAGTTTTTCCTGTTGTTGTTGAATTTGACTTAACAGATTGCCTCCAACCAAACCAATTCCAAGCATAAAGATATTAACTTCGATATTCTCGGAAAGGAAGAATGATTCGTGCACCACATTCAGGGTTTTGCGTAAATCAGAGTCCTTTACAACCCAGGAAATATTTAACTCCGAAGCGCCTTGTGCAATTGCGATAATATTAATACCATTTTTCCCGATGGTATTAAACAACTTGCCGGCTATTCCGGTCGTATGCTTCATGTTTTCACCAACAATCGCCACAATCGACAAATCACTCTCAATCTCAATTTTATTGATTTGTTGCGCTGCAATCTCACGATCAAATTCAATTCGAATAGCTTCTTCGGCCGTTTCAGCTTTCAGGGTGTCAACAGCAAACGAAATCGAGTTTTCAGATGATGCCTGAGAAATCAAAATCACATTGATATTTTCCTTGGCCAATGCTCCAAACAAACGGCTCGAGATACCGGTTACACCAACCATTCCCAGGCCTTGAACAGTAATAAGGCTGATGTTTGAAATAGAAGAAATACCTTTAATTGGGCGGTCTTTGCCATTCGGCTGACTTGGACGAACCAAGGTTCCTTCGTGTTCAGGATCCAGCGTATTTTTTATTTGCACGGGTATTCCCTTCTGGAAAACCGGCAAAATGGTTGGTGGGTAAATGACTTTCGCTCCAAAATGTGAAAGTTCCATCGCCTCGGAATAACTCAGCGATTGAATGGTGTAAGCTTTACTGATGATGCGAGGATCAGCAGTCATAAAACCATTGACATCGGTCCAGATCTCAAGCACCTCAACATTTAATGCCGCCGCCAGAATTGCTGCGGTATAATCAGAACCTCCGCGTCCAAGAGTTGTAAATTCTCCGGCACTGTTGCTTGAAACAAAGCCCGGAGCAACACAAACACCTGAAAAATTCTCAAATGCTTTTTTTACCTTTTTATTCGTCAATTTAAAATCGACCAGGGCGCGGCCAAAAGCGCTATCGGTTTTTATCATTTTTGAAGCATCAACCCATTGCGATCCTTCAATGAATTCGCTAATAATATAGGAAGATAAACGCTCGCCAAAGCCCCCAATTTTATCCAAGGTTTTGGGTGTTAACTCTCCAATCATAGAAACTCCCTGTATCACTTTAGACAGTTCATCCAACAATTGATTGACTTCTGCTTTTACCTTTTCCTTTTGTTCGCCGTCAAACAGAGCGTCAACAACTTCATCGTGCCTCTCCTTAATTGCCGTAATTTCCGTATTGAAATATTCCGTTGCTAAGACAGCCATTTTTGCTGCATTTAATATCTTGTCAGTTATTCCGCCCAAAGCAGAAACGATAACAATCACGTCGCCTGACTGACCTTTCACAATTTCCTTTACCTTTCGGATGTTTTCAGCACTTCCAACAGAAGTACCTCCAAATTTCAACACTTTCATACTTGATAATTAGATTCTCGATTCCTGACCTGTAATACCTGATCAGTTCGAATTCAAACAACTATTTAAAATTAAATGATAACAAGCTGGAAATCTTTCCAGAAGACGGTTGCAGTAGCAGTCCACTCCTTATCAAAAAAAATCTGGATGAAGCAGTTTAGCGCCTCATCCAGACATCACTGCAATATCATTTCTACTATTCAACCGTGGCTGCTGTAGCTACCGCTTCAATAATTTTTGTTTCCAATTCGTGAGCCAACTCCTGATTGTCGCGCAAGATATTTTTAACGCCTTCACGTCCTTGTCCCAGTTTTGTTTCGCCGTAACTAAACCATGAGCCGCTCTTTTTAATGATGTTATAATTTACACCCAAATCAATGATTTCACCAACCTTTGAAATTCCTTCACCATACATGATATCAAATTCAGCTTTCCGAAATGGTGGAGCCACTTTGTTTTTCACCACTTTCACACGAGTATGGTTACCCATCACTTCTTCGCCATCTTTAATTTGACCAATACGACGAATATCCAACCGAACTGAAGCATAAAATTTCAGGGCATTACCACCGGTTGTTGTCTCCGGGTTTCCAAACATGACTCCAATTTTCTCACGCAACTGGTTAATGAAAATACAGCAGGTTTTGGTTCGATTAATGTTGGCCGTTAGCTTACGCAATGCCTGCGACATCAATCGAGCTTGAAGCCCCATTTTTGAGTCGCCCATTTCACCTTCAATTTCCGCTTTGGGAGTTAAGGCAGCTACCGAGTCAATAACGACGATATCAATCGCTCCCGAGCGAATCAGGTTGTCTGCAATTTCCAAGGCTTGCTCACCGTTGTCAGGCTGAGAGATCAACAATTCATCGGTATCAACACCTAATTTTTTTGCATAGTAAGGATCAAATGCATGTTCGGCATCAATAATGGCCGCGATACCTCCAGCCTTTTGTGCTTCAGCAATCGCATGGATTGCCAAGGTTGTTTTACCAGATGATTCCGGCCCATAGATCTCAATTACCCGGCCTTTGGGAAATCCACCAACTCCCAGGGCAATATCCAATCCAATTGAACCTGATGAAATTGCAGGAACGTCTTCAACAGCACGATCACCCATCTTCATGATGGCACCTTTGCCGTAACTTTTTTCAATTTTATCCATTGTAAGCTGAAGGGCTTTCAGCTTCTCTTTATTTACATTTGATTCTTCTTTTGCCATACTATGCTAAGTCTAAAGCTTTGATTATTTGATTTGTGTGATCTTTTGTTTTTACCTTTTTAAATACCTCTTCAACAACACCCTCTTCATCTATCACATAGGTTGTGCGAATAACTCCCATGTATTTTCGACCATACATGTTTTTTTCGCCCCACACACCATAAGCCTGCAAAATTTCGTTTTCCGTATCGGCAATCAGGTTAAAATTGAAGCCGAACTTATCCGCAAATTTTTTGTGAGAATCGACGCTATCCGGACTAACGCCCACAACCTCATAGCCTTTTTCAATCCAGGCATCATAATTGTCGTTCAGATTACAGGATTCAGCCGTACATCCCGGCGTATTGTCTTTAGGGTAAAAGTATAAAATTAATTTCTTGCCTCTAAAATCAGACAGAGAAACGGATTCATTATTTTGATTAAGTCCTTTAAATTCAGGTGCAACATCACCTTTGTTCAGAAGTGCCATACATTTTTTTGCTTTAATTAGACAAATATACTTGAATTAATGATAAATTTCAGTTTAATACGAGTTGAAAAACGAACAAAAACTTAACAGTTAAAGAAAAATTAGCTTTCAACATTTTTTGTAATTTTAGATCGAAAACGATATCGCCATTATGCATATAAACATGACAACTTTTCACAGAACAACTTCATTTCTTTTATTGTTTTTAGTCGGCCTTTGTTTCTTCGGAAAAACAGCCCTTGCACAAAACGATCCGGAACAGCTGGCGAAGGATTTAATTGAAGAAGAAAAATACACCGAAGCTCTGCCCTATTTCAAGGATCTGGTTCATTTGTATCCCCAGAATAAAGAGTTAAATTACTACCTGGGCGTGTGCCTGGCCGAAACCGAACAGTTTGGACGTGAAACAAAAGAAGCACTGCAAATATCATTGGGAAAAGATACACCTGCAAAAAGCCTGTACTACCTCGCACAATGCTTTCATGCAGAAGGAAATTACACCGAAGCACTCAGCTACTACAAACAGTTTGATGATGAAGCTAAAAACCGGGTAAAGCGCTCGACAAACCTGGATGAGCTGATTGAGTTTTCTGAAAAGCAAATTAATCCGTTTCGCAAACCGGAACAGCAAGTTGACATTGAGCAAGACGTTAAAGAAGAGGAAATACAAAAAATTGACACGCTTGAAAAACAAAAGCCGATTAAAATAGAGATACCAGCCGGGCTGGAAGATAGCCTGATCAATTTCCAGATTAATTCAACCATTAAGTATCTGAAAATTGAGCATTTTAAAAACTCTAAGTCACTTCAGGCTTTTATTCAAGCTTGGCAAAACGAGCAGGAACTGAATCAAATATTGACAAAAACAAACAATCTTCGTGATAAATATCATTCAGCTTTAGCCAACGAAAAAGAGGACATTGCCAATAAAATTCTTACTTTAGAAAAAGAAACTTACTCTAAAAACCAAGCTATTAACGAACAATATTTTGAGGCCCGGAAAAGGGAAATCAATTATTGGGAGCAGGCTGGCCAGGAGGACATCCAGTCGTTCAGTAAAAAAATTAAGACTCTGGAGGACAGCATTCGGCAAGCTCGCGAAGCAGAACGCATCAAGAAGCTGGAAGCTGAAAAGCCAGTGGTATTGCCCGATAGCCTTGTTAAAAACTTGATGCCTGATGAACCCGCGACAGCTGACCATGGGGTAACCTATAAGATACAAATTGGCGCTTATAGTAAAACACCTCCTGACTGGGTTCAACGTTTATTTGAAAAATTGTCGGTCATTCGTCGCATTGATCAATATACCGACGAGAATGGAGTCACAGTTTATACTGTTGGTGAACTGAAATCGTACGACGATGCACTGCAAATGCAATCTCAAGTGCGAACTGAAGGAGTTAAAGACGCATTTATTGCGGCCTATAAAAACGGAACCCGAATACCTGTAAAAGAAGCCCGAAGTATTACTGAAGGATAATATGGAGAACAAAATGAAGCCAGGAGAACAAACAAAAAAGCAACCGGAACAAGATAATAAGACAGAATGGAAGAATAACCGGTTTCTCATTCTTCATAATGATGACAACCATAGCTTTGATTATGTGATTGATGCCCTGATAAAAGTCTGTGAGCATGATGCCGAGCAAGCAACCCAATGCACTTTAATCACACATTATAAAGGAAAATGTGATGTTAAAAAGGGAAGTTTTACTTACCTTAGTCCACTAAAGAACGCCTTGGTTGCCCGAGAATTAACGGCCACCATCGATTAACAAAAAAAAAAAACAAATGACCATTCTAATCATCTTATTCCTGATCTTACTGGGAATTCTGCTATTGCTTTTAGAATTTGTTGTGATCCCGGGAATCACCATTGCCGGAATTGGGGGTGTCGTTTTACTTGGTGCAAGTGTTTATTTAGCTTTTGATACTTATGGTGTTTTAGTGGGAATTATCACACTCGCTTTCGTTATCATTGCCTCCCCTATCATTGTCTACCAACTTTTTCAAAGTAAAACAGGTAAACACATGCTTTTGAATTCTGAAATCGATAGTCATATCGACAAAATAGATGAGCAGCTTATTCGTGTTGGTGATGAAGGAATAACCCTCGGAAGACTAGCTCCTACAGGAAGGGTCAAAATAAACAAGCTTAGCATGGAAGCCAAATCCGCAGGGGGCTTTGTTGATCAACATGTCAAAATCAAGGTTATTGAAGTTTTAAGAACGCAAGTAATTGTTGAACCAATAAATCAATAAATAATGGAATATTTTGGAACTTTAGGATTAGTTGTTGGGATTTTTGTCCTACTCATCATCATCCTGTATTTTATACCAATCGGACTTTGGTTTTCAGCCTTAGTTTCCGGAGTTCGTATCTCACTTATGCAACTGTTCCTGATGCGTTTCAGGAAGGTTCCCCCTTCTGTAATTGTTCGTGCTTTAATTGAAGGAACCAAAGCCGGCATTAAGTTAGACCGCGACAAACTTGAAGCTCACTATTTAGCAGGCGGAAAAGTTGACATGGTTGTTCACGCATTAGTTTCGGCCGAAAAAGCCAACATTGATCTTACATTTAATATGGCCACTGCTATTGACCTGGCTGGCCGCGATGTATTTGAGGCTGTACAAATGTCGGTGAACCCTAAGGTAATTGACACACCTCCGGTTGCTGCAGTTGCCAAAGACGGCATTCAGCTCATAGCCAAAGCAAGGGTGACTGTTCGTGCCAATATCAAACAGCTGGTTGGAGGTGCAGGAGAAGACACTATTTTGGCGCGAGTTGGCGAAGGCATTGTTTCTTCTATCGGTTCATCGCACACCCACAAAGCGGTGCTGGAAAATCCAGACTCTATTTCCAAGGTTGTACTAAACAAAGGATTGGATGCGGGTACTGCATTCGAAATTCTTTCGATTGATATCGCCGACATCGACATTGGTAAAAACATTGGAGCAGGGCTACAAATTGACCAAGCTGATGCTGATAAGAATATTGCCCAAGCGAAAGCAGAAGAGCGTCGCGCAATGGCTGTTGCATTAGAGCAAGAGATGATTGCAATGGCGCAGGAAATGCGTGCCAAAGTAATCGAAGCTGAAGCTCAAGTTCCCTTGGCAATTGCAGAAGCATTTAAACTCGGTAATCTGGGAATTATGGATTACATGAAATACAAAAATATCATGGCCGACACGTCTATGCGAGACTCAATAGCCGGAGACGAAAAAGGTAAAGGCAAAAAGAAATAGATAAGATATTGATTAATCCTCAAAAGGGTGCTTCTGATTGGAAGCACCCTTTTTCGTACCCTACAAATAATTCATTTGTTAAAAAATGTTCTACAGCACGTTTTTTAATATTCGCTTAACACACAATCGTGTTTTTCAGCTTACCTTTGTGGTAGATTTTATTTCATAAGTTTAGGTTTGATTAGTTTTATTGGTTTAGTTAGGTTAGAAAAGGGTAGATAGAGATCTACTCTTTTTTTTTTCAACATTGAACAAAATCAAAAAAATACTGCGAAACATGTTTTTTAACATTCACATAACACAAATTTGTGTTTTTCAACATATCTTTGTGATAGATTTTATTTCATAAGTTTAGGTTTGATTAGTTTTATTGGTTTAGTTAGGTTAGAAAAGGGTAGATAAAGATCTACTCTTTTTTTTTGCGCGTAACCCAAATGAATCCACTCTTCGTAGGTATTGACAAAACGAATCGACTAAAATTCAGAAAATGAAACAAAAACTGTTCTTTTCAATTTCAATCCTAATCAGCTTAACGCTTTTTTCTTGCGGGCAAAGAAACGCTAAAAATGAAATGGATGCAGAAGCTTACTCCAGACTTCTGAAAATCGGCGACCACATTTCGGCACAAGCACAAACCTCCTTACTATCTCATGTTTCGGGCGCCATGAAAAAAGGCGGCGGTCTTTACGCGGTGGAATTTTGCAATCTGCAAGCCTCCTCAATTACCGACAGTCTGAGCAACCATTTCAACTGCACGATATCTCGCGTTTCGGATAAGAACAGAAATCCGGGGAATAGCCTAAAAACAGCAACAGACAAGCAACTTTGGAACTGGGCAACCCAACAGGATGTTCTGAAAGATACGCTGGTTGTGGTTAAATCGCAGGCTATTTACTATAAACCAATCCGAACGGCAATGCCGGCTTGCCTGCAATGTCACGGATCAGCAGAGACCATTCAGCCTGACACCTACGAAAAGCTGCAAGCACTTTACCCCAACGACAAGGCCACAGGCTACAAATTAAACGAACTCCGGGGATTATGGAAAATTGAGCTTGCTCAGGAAAATTAAGAGCGTCAGCAATTCAAGATATTCGATGGGAAAAAGCGATAAGCCACTTGGGACTTAAGTAATCCAAGTGGCTTATCTCTATTATATCTACTATTTACGCATCCCTTTTTAGGCAGAAAACCGTTCTCTTACTGAATTCTAAAACGGAGACCAACATACGATTTCCGTCCAAAAATGGGACCCCAAATCAATGAGCTGTCAAAATAAGGACTAAACGGTTGATCGCTGGCTATAATCGGATTATGCTGTTTGTAGCCGGTCAGATTTTCAACTCCCACATAAATCTCAAACCATTCACTAAAACTTTTGCTAACCTGTGCATTCATCAGAAAAAAATCGGGTGAATAACCATCTCGTTGAAATTCCTGAGGATTAGAAACCGTATTTGGAATCCGCTTTTCGCCTTGCCAATTAATGGTATAGTCAAAGCTCCACGAATTACGGGTTTCGTAAGCCAGGTTAAGAAATGCCCGATGACTGGCCAATAGCGGCTTCGCCAACAAACCCTGCTGATAGGTCGTTTTTACATCATACCAACGATAAGCCAGACGCGCATCCAAACGTTGAGCCAGCTCATAGTCAAGTTGCGCCTGAAAACTGGTGGAATAAGATTTTTCATTCGACTCAAAAAACAAGGCCTGCTGTGGATCTTGATCCAAATCCAAAACTACTTGGTTTGAAAAATCAGTCTGGTAAAAATCAAAGCTGATGCTTCCGGGACGATACCCCAATTCAAACTTTTGAGTCAGGTTTAGCCCATAGTTCCAGGCTACCTCGGGACCAAATCCATAAGGATAATCATTGGCTTTACCCTGAAATACAATTTGACGCGAACTGGCCAGTATGCCACTATTTTCACTGATCACACTGGCTGTGCGCTGCCCTCTCCCGGCCGAAAGCCGCAACACCGTTTGTTCTGCCGGAGCGTATCGAACATGCAGGCGTGGCGTTAGAAATGCGCCATACAAATTGTGATAATCAGCCCGTATACCTGCCACCAAACTAAACGCGTCGGACGGTAACCAGCTATACTCGAAAAAGACGCCCGGCACCGATTCTTCGCGGTTGAATATTGTGTCATTCAAGGTTTCTCGAAAATCATCATACTGAAGTGAGGCACCTGTTTTAAACTCATGGTTGGTGTTCCCAATAATACTCTGATAAATGAAATTGGCATAGGCCGATTGCTGCTCCGCGTGATAGGCATTCAAACCAAAATAACTATCCTGCTCATGTGTTGTTGCAGCCAGTTGTAAACCCATTGATTTCCATGGCAGATCGTAAAACACCTTGCCTATTTTCGCCCAGCCTTCCAGTCGCTTCACATCAACGTTCATTCCCCAACCATTAGTCATCAGAGCATCTTCAGGTTGAAAATCCAATTCCCCTCCTTCACTGGTCATGGCCGACCCCTTGATGCCAAATTGCAGATGGATTCCCTGCCCGCCGTTATACGTCCAGCGGTTCAGTGCGGTAAACGTGCTGCCGATCGGCATATCCATAAACCCGTCATTGTTGTGATCAAGCTTTCCAGAATTGTTCTTTCCATGCAACAACAAGGCTGTTGACCAATTTTCATTTTTAAACCGATGGGCCAGGTTCAGGTTGGCCTCCAAACGACTTTCCGCATTGGCAAACAAGTTCAAATACAGCCGATCCGCCACCTCAGGCTTTCTCATTTCGAGGTTGATTTGCCCGGCAATACTTTCGTAACCGTTCACCACCGAACCCGTTCCTTTGTTCAGCTGAATGCTCTCAATCCAGGTTCCCGGAACGAGTGTCAACCCATAAATTGAAGCCAGTCCGCGCATATCCGGTATATTTTCACGGGTCATCTGAACGTATGGACCAGCCAGCCCCAGCATCTGAATCTGGCGCGACCCGGTTACCGCATCAGTAAACGAAACGTCGATACTTGGGCTGGTTTCAAAACTTTCACTCAGATTACAGCAGGCTGCTTTACACAACTCCTTCTCCCCAATATGCTCCACCTTGACGGAGCCAAGCATGGAGATCTCCGTCGATTTCTGTCGGTGTACAACCTCCACTTCGCCTAACTCGCGCGAAGCATCCATCACCACCACCGGAATTTTGTCGGTGTTAACCTCCAATGTGTCGTTGCGATAACCGATATAACTAAACACCAGTTGGTTGGTTTTATTGGTCCGTTCAATGATAAATTGCCCGGTATTGTCCGAGCTGGTGCCAATCGAAGTGCCTTCCCAATACACGTTTACACCAACGAGCGGCGCCGTTTTCCCATCTTCTGTTCTCTCTGCTACACTTCCTTCCACCAAGTTTGGAGCAAGCTGCGCCAATCCGAAAAACGGAAATACGAGTAGCAGGGAAATTAGCCATCCCTTTTGAATCATATTGAATTGAATTAGTGAATTTCTACTCCGTCGCGGTACTTGCAACAATCGTTTAGTTGAGCGTAAGCTTCATCGGTGGCTTTCACTTTTTTTGTGTCGTGCCCGGCCTTCGCAATGGCCTGATGAATGGCTTTCTCATCCGTCTTTTTTGTGGAATAAATAACTTTGATTTTTTGGGTTTGTTTGTCCCATTCAGCCATTTTTACGCCTTTTATTAAGGCCGCTTTTTCAATACGTTTTTCACACGCACCGCAAACTCCGGAAACTTCAAATTCAAGAGTTTCTACTTTTTTCTTCTTTTCGCCATTTTCGGCAAAAACGGCCACTGAAAAAAACAGGCCAAGTATAACTGAAAATAAAATTGATGTTCTCATTTTGTTAGTTTTTAATTGATACCATAAGACTATTCGGGCCATCAAAATTAAAGGCCCGTTAAGTGTTGATCGATTAAAAGCTAACCGTAGTAAACCAAGGAACAATGCAGTAACCAAACCGGCTCGTTTGGTTGTGGATAAAAAATATTTATAATGATTGGGGCATCCTGTTTCGTAGAAAAATCAGGCGAATAATCCAAGGTAGAAACAGTCTGTTGAAACGTCGGTTGTTCTACATTCAGCCTAGAATTACACAGAAGTGTTTGTTGTTCTTCAAACTGAATCACCTGAGATTGATTGTGGCAGCAGTCTGTATCACAGGAACTCTCTTCGCCACAACAAGAATTTGTTTCTGAAAAAAGCTGTACAGATGCAATTTCGCCCGAGCAATATTGTACTTGAACTGCCAACCCAACGGTAACCAGCAAATAAAATACGGATAGTATGAAGACCAGTGCTCGTTTCATCTCTTGCAAAAATAAAAATAAAAAATGAACCGCATTATTCTGTTAACAAACATTATAATTTCGAGCATCTTTTAAAGTTGAACAAATCATCACAGAAATTCAAAATCCTATCAACACCTTCAATTACCAGAACCAAAACTCCTTGAAGTGAATACCTGTGTCAATGAGAAATAAGCTCTCTCTTTCAATCCAAAATCAACAAAAAAGGAACATCAATATTCTAAGGTCACGGACCTATTTGATGTTTTCGGTTTCGCTTCTATCACAAATTGTTAAAGACTCAAAACATGACACTAAATTATTCGCACTACTTACAAACTCTGCAAAGTCGATTGTTTGGGAAAATTCTTTAAAAACTATCTTGCTGTTAAAATAAAAAAATAACTTTGCCGTTAGATGTAAAACCAGCCCACAGGGATGATGACCAGACAGCTCATTTTACTTTCATTTTTATTATTCACAGCTTTTAGCTCGAACGCTCAAGTAGGAGGTGAATCAACTTACGAGTTTTTAAATTTGCCAAACTCGGCACGCATGGCAGCACTTGGGGGCAATCAGGTAGCAATTAACGACTCTGCCGATTTAAATGTCGCCTATAACAACCCGGCCTTGCTACACCCATCCATGAACCAGAAACTGTTGATGAACTACGTCAGCTATTTTGATGATATTAAGTTTGGCTATGCCTCGTTTGCAAAAGATTATGGAGACATTGGAACTTTTGCCTTGGGAATGCATTATATCAACTATGGAAAATTTACTTATGCTGACGAAGTCGGGCAGCGTGGTGGAACTTTCAATGCATCAGAATATGCGCTAAACATTATCTGGGCTAAGCAATTTAATCGGTTTCAGGTTGGTGCTACCTTAAAACCAATTTTATCGTCGTTTGAAGCGTACCAGTCATTTGGGTTGGCCGTTGATGCCGGCGTTAGCTATGCCAGCCTGGATAAACTGACCAATATTGCTCTTGTACTTAAAAATATGGGAGGGCAAATAACGACTTACTACGAAGGAGCTAATCGTGAGTCTATTCCATTTGATGTCCAGCTGGGGGTTTCAAAGAGACTGGCTCACGCCCCATTCCGTCTGACTGCTACCTTACAGCACTTACAAAAATGGACTTTGGCTCAACCAGAAAAAGTTGACAATGGCTTTGAAACAACAATTGAAGAAGACAATTTTGGCAAGAAATTCCTACGACATTTCGTTCTTGGTGTTGAATTGCTCCCTTCCGAAAATTTCACAGTACGCGCCGGATACAATTACCAAAGGCGACAAGAATTACTTTTCAAAGACAAGGCATCAACAGTCGGTTTTTCATGGGGATTTGGGTTTAAAATAAACCGCTTTCACTTCAACTACGGATCAGCACGCTATCATTTGGCAGCAACCAGTAATCATATTTCAGTGGCTATCAACTTGCATAATAGTTTCAACTAGCTGAATTTATTCAACTTCAGAAGCAGCCATCTGAATCATAAAGTTCACACCGAATTGAAACAATTTTCAGTAACAATTAACGACCGGTTCTATTTCTGCGCGTAGAACAATTTCTTCCATCGAAAAACAATATATTTGTCAACATGAATCAAAAAGCTGACAACAATAAAATTGTAATTGCCATTGATGGCCACTCCTCGTGTGGAAAAAGCACCGTAGCCAAACAACTTGCCAAACAGTTAGGGTACATCTATTTAGACAGTGGAGCAATGTACCGGGCTGTTACTTTATTTGCTTTACGCAACCAATTAGCAGGCCATGGAAAAGTGGATGAACAAGGCTTAATTGATCGTTTGGAAGAAATAAAAATTGAGTTCCGGTTTAATGAGGCTACCAAACAGAATGATACCTATTTGAATGGAGAAAACGTGGAAGACGAAATTCGTCAACTTCCGGTAGCCAATCACGTTAGCCCTGTTGCAACCATTCGCGAAGTTCGTCAGGCCATGGTTAGGCAACAGCAAGCAATGGGAAAAAACAAGGGCATTGTTATGGATGGTCGCGACATTGGCACAGTTGTTTTCCCTGATGCAGAGTTGAAAATATTTATGACTGCCAGCCCGGAAGTTCGTGCGCAACGCCGGTATGATGAACTGACAGAAAAAGGCAAGCAAGTTAGCTTTGACGAAATATTGAAAAATGTACAAGATCGCGATCGTATTGATTCGGGGAGAAAAGAAAGTCCGCTAAAGCAAGCCGACGATGCTTTGATTCTTGACAATAGCACGATCAGTCGGGAAGAGCAATTAAAATGGGTGATTGAAAAAGTAAAGGAAATCGCAGAGGACTAGTCGTACATAGCTGCAAAACTTTCAGTTTGCCAGCCAAAGAATCCCCGATGAGATCAGGAGTGTTTTTTGAAACTTGAAATTTGAAACTTAGCGTTTAATGCAGATTGAGATTGATCATAAATCAGGATTTTGTTTTGGTGTTGTAAACGCCATCAAAAAGGCTGAAGAAACACTTGACAAGAGTGGCAAACTTTATTGTCTGGGTGATATTGTACACAATGGAATGGAAGTAGAAAGGCTTGAAGAGCTGGGGCTCATCACCATTGACCGAGAAATATTTTTCACCCTCAAAAATTGTCAGGTGCTCCTTCGCGCTCACGGTGAGCCACCTTCAACTTACGAATACGCCAAAGCAAACAATATTGAACTGATTGATGCGACCTGCCCGGTGGTTCTCAAACTTCAGCAGCGGGTTAAAAAGGCTGCCCAAGAAATGAACAAAAAAAATGGACAAATTATCTTGTTTGGGAAAAAAGGACATGCTGAAGTAGTGAGTCTGGATGGACAAACTGATAATAAAGCTATCATTGTTGAGAACAAAGATGATCTATCTGAAGTAGATCCTGAAAAGCCGGCTTACTTGTTTTCACAAACCACCAAATCACTCGAAAAATTCAATGAAATAGCAGCCGAACTGAAACAAAACTCAAAACAGGAAATAACCATTAAAGATACCATTTGCCGACAGGTTGCCAATCGGGTTCCCCGTATGAAAGAATTTGCCAACCAACATGATGTGATCGTTTTTGTTGGTGGCAAGAAAAGTTCCAATGCTCAATTTCTATTTGAAGTTTGTAAACAAAGCAACCCGAATAGTCACTTTATTTCAAATCCTGACGAACTAAATCCCAACTGGTTTTCCAGTGAAAATTCAGTAGGAATATGTGGTGCCACTTCAACCCCACAATGGTTGATGGAAATAGTAGCAGGCCAAATAAAGAAATACGAAACATCGGACACCTAACGCTCTTCTTGAGTCCGAATTCCCTTTTAAATTTCTGGCAAAGTCCAGGGCAATCGGTAATTTGCTTTTACCAATCGATTCGCTTCGGCATCATTTTCAAACTCTTGTTTTTCCGAATTCCAGTTTACTTTACGTCCTAAACGGTATGAGATATTTCCCAAGTGTGCAAAGCGGGCAATATGTGCTCCGGTTTCAATATCACAATTAGGTTTATTCCCTGTTCTTATACAATCCAGAAAATTTTGAACATGCAAATCTAATCCATTTCCAACCGCATGATGCAATTCCACCCCATCATACCCTTCCTTGGCACTTGTACTTCTTGTTTCTGGGATAACCTCCCAACCATTTCGATCAACGACCAACGTGCCATATTCTCCCACAAAAGCAACGCCATGCCCGCGGCCTCCATAGTTGGCTCCATAAATTCCAATGGTATGATCCCAAATCAACCCAAAATCGCCAAAATCGAAAACAGCTGACATGGTATCCGGTGTCTGCATAGCATCTTTGGGAAATGCATATTTTCCGCCCACAGCTGTTACCGATTTGGGGACATACTGATTCATCCCAAACAAAGCATAGTCGAGCAGATGAACCCCCCAGTCAGTCATTAATCCGCCGGCATAATCCCAAAACCATCGAAAAGTAAAATGAAACCTATTCTTGTTAAAAGGCCGATCAGGAGCGGGTCCCAACCACATATTGTAATCTACCCCATCAGGAGCGTCAGAATCAGGAACAACCGGAATGGAATTCTTCCAACCAACATTAGACCATGATTTTACTGAGCGAATACGCCCGATATTTCCAGCATGCAAATACTCCACAGCATCATTCCAGTGCTGATGACTTCGTTGCCACTGCCCTACCTGAACTACATTTCCATATCGTTTTTGCGCAGCCACCATCACATTGCATTCCTCAATGGTATTTCCAAGAGGCTTTTCAACATAAACATGTTTTCCAACTTGCGAGGCATAAACCATAGGTAGACAATGCCAATGATCAGGAGTTCCAACAATTACCGCATCAATATCCTTATTGTCAATAATTTGTCTGAAATCGTTATATAAGAGGGGACGTTTTCCGGTCAGCTTTTCAACATCTTCAGCACGTTTATCCAGTACTCGCTGGTCAACATCACAAAGAGCGATACATTCAACTTCCTTGTTTTTCAAAAATGATTGGAGATCGCTGAATCCCATACCCCGGCATCCAATTAATCCAACAGTAATTTTCTCGTTTGGTGAAGCACAGCCCGCGTTCATAATCGTTGGAAACGCTGCTATTCCGGCTGCAACTACAGCAGATTGCTTGACAAAATTTCTACGGGTATTATCCATGTTTATTCTGTTAGTTGGTTTTTAAAGATTGCCATAAAGATAACTGAAATGAATAAAAAGCGAATCAGAATGGTAGATTTCCAGCTAAAAAATTTCCCTCACAATCAATATCCGCACAAAAAAACGATTTCATCACTTAAATTGACCGGTCGGTCATTTTAACATTTACTTAACACCGGATAGTTGCGCATAAAATAACTGTATTTTATATTTGACCGAACGTTCAATCATAAACAAAACACCATGCCTCGTAGCTCAGAACAACTTGAAAAACTCAGGAACGAAAAGAAGAAGCTCATCAGAGAAACGGCATTAGGGTTATTTGCTGAAAATGGATTTCATGCCACGTCAATCAGCCAAATTGCCCAAAAGGCGAAAATTTCGAAAGGACTTGCATACAATTATTTCGAAAGCAAATTTGACATTCTAAAAGACATTATATACAATGGATTTGATGAGTTTTTCGGGGGTTTCGATGTCAACCAGGACAACAAGGTTACTGATGAAGAATTCTATGCTTTCATTCGAAAAAGCTTTGCACTGGTCAAACAAAATCCACGCTACTGGAAACTCTATTATTCTTTAATGCTCCAACCTGTTGTTACTGATAGTCTGTCGAATGAGTTTATCGATCGCAGTAAACCAGTGATGGCCATGATGTACAACTTCATTGTTACCAAAGGAAGTCAGGACCCGAAAGGTGATCTGATGGCCATCGGCAGTATGTTAGAAGGCGCCATGCTTTACGCGGTAGTTACCCCGGACATCTTCCCCATCGACCAACTTGTCGAAAAAATAATCTCAACGATACACCGAATTATTGACACCAACACAAACAAACAGCCATGAAAACAATTACAAACATCTTTTTTCTCCTCCTGATTGCAGTCTCTTCATCAGCTCAGGATATCGACATTAAAGAAATTGTTCGTCAAGCCGATGAAAAACTCCGAGGCACTTCCAGTATCGGTGAAATTACGATGACCATTAAACGACCATCATGGGAACGAACCATTTCCATGAAAAACTGGACCCTTGGCAATGAATACTCGCTAATTTTAATAACCGCTCCCGCCAAGGAAAAAGGGCAAGTTTTCCTGAAACGCCACAACGAAATGTGGAACTGGGTGCCCAATATCGACCGGATGATTAAAATACCGCCTTCCATGATGATGCAAAGCTGGATGGGATCGGACTTTACCAACGATGATCTGGTAAAAGAATCTTCGCTGGTCAAAGACTATGAGCACTCACTCGTTGGCAAAGAAACAATTGAAGGATACGAGTGCTACAAGATTGAGCTGATTCCGAACGAAGATGCTGCAGTGGTTTGGGGAAAGATTTATATGTGGGTTTCAAAAGAGAAGCTGCTGTGGTTGAAGGCTGAATACTTTGACGAAGATGACATGCTTGTCAATACTGAAATTCTCACCGATGTTAAAATGATGGATGACCGGGAGATCCCTACTCACCTGGAAATGATACCGGCAAACGAAGAAGGTCATAAAACAATCATGACTTTTGACGAGATTGATTTCAACGTTGATCTGAACGAATCATTCTTCTCCATTCAAAATATGAAAAGGTTACGCTAATTCTACTCACAACTTAGATTGTAATGAAAACAAATTTAAAAATAGCCTGGCGGAATATCTGGAGAAACCGAAGAAGAACATTCATTACCGTTGCATCTATTTTCTTTGGTGTTCTGCTCAGTACATTCATGACATCGATGCAGGAAGGCACCTATTCGAAAATGATCGACAATGTTGTCAGTTTCTATTCGGGTTATATTCAAATTCACCAAAACGATTATTGGGATAATAAAACCATTGAATACACCTTTCAACCCAATGACTCGCTAATCGAGGTTCTGTCAGAAAATCAGCACCTGACCAGCTACGTCCCGCGACTGGAATCATTTACGCTCATGTCGTATGGGAATAGCACCAAGGGAGCAGCTTTAATCGGCATCGATCCAACGAAAGAAGATCAGATGACCAATTTGTCACATTGGATTGAAAAAGGCCAATACCTGAAACAGGGAGATGATGGAATCCTATTGCCCTTAAACCTGGCCAAAAACCTTGGAGTTGATGTGAACGACACCGTGGTTTTAATCAGCCAAGGCTACCATGGAGCCAGTGCCGCAGCATTATTTCCGGTAAAAGGAATTCTGAAATTCCCCTCCCCGGCAATGAATAATCTCGGTGGATATATTGATATCAAAGCCGCACAGGAATTCTTTTCAGTGCCGGAAAAACTCACCTCTCTGGTACTCATGATTGACGATTATTCCAAAGTCGATCAAATCAAGCATCAACTGCAAACAGAATTGAAAGATCGTTACGAAATTATGACTTGGGATGAAATGGATCCGGTGACTAAAAATATGATTGAAGCTGATCGTTCAGGAGCCTACCTGACCAAGGGAATCCTTTATGCTCTTGTCGGCTTTGGCATATTTGGGACGGTAATTATGATGATTGCCGAACGCCGGAAAGAAATGGGAATCATGATTGCAATAGGCATGCAAAAAAGCAGGCTAAGCAAAATCCTTTTCTACGAAACAACGCTAATTGGGTTGGTTGGTGTTATCTTCGGATTTGCCATTTCATTACCGTTTATCATCTACCTGGTTTATCATCCTATTCCTCTTACGGGAGAAGCAGCAAAAGCTTACGAACAATTTGGACTGGAGGCGGTCATGTACTTTTCAGCAAAATGGTTCATTTTCGCGCGCCAAGTATTGATCATCTTCATTTTAACCATGGTGGTCTACCTCTACCCATTATTTAAAACCTACCGTTTAAAGCTAACCAAAGCACTTCATTCATAACCTAAAAAAACTGAAATCATGATACTAGCAGTTGCTTGGAGAAACATTTGGCGCAATAAAACCAGAAGCCTGGTTATCCTAATTGCTATTTGCCTGGGCTTAGCTTCCGGAATTTTTTACATGGCTTTTTATAAAGGTATGGTCGTTCAACGGATCAACACAGCCATAAAAACCGAGGCTTCACACATTCAGGTTCACCACAAAGAATATCTAAATAATCCGGATAAAAAATTCGTCATTTCAAATACAGACTCAGCGGTACAAATCATCCGCTCTAATGAGCATGTAAAAGCAATTAGCAGCCGGGTGATTATAAACACCATGGCGCAATCGGCAAAAACCGGAGCCGGTGTGAAAATTACAGGTATTAATCCTGAAGAAGAAAAACAAGTAACCAACCTTTCAACCAAACTAATTGAAGGAACTTACTTTGAAAAAGTGAAACGAAACCCGATTGTAATTGGTGAAGAACTAGCTAACAAGCTAAACGTTAAATTGAAGTCGAAAGTGGTTGTCACCTTACAAGATATGCAAGGAAATTTAACTGGTGCAGCATTTAAGGTTGAAGGTATTTTCCGAACATCAAACACGGCTTTTGATGAAGCCAGCGTATTTGTTCGGAAATCGGATATCAGCCGAATTATGCAGTTGGATAATCAGGCCAGTCACGAAATTGCAATTTTGCTGGATAAAAACGAGAATTTAGCATCAACAAATACATCATTGACCGAGGAGTTATCAACCCTGGATATAAAAACGTGGCGTGAAATCATGCCTGAAGTTAGTCTGGTTGAAAGCAGCTTTGGAATAACCATGTTTGTCTTTATCGGCATCATTTTACTCGCCCTGCTTTTTGGGATTATTAATACCATGTTAATGGCTGTTTTAGAACGAAAAAAAGAATTGGGGATGCTAATGGCTGTCGGATTAAATAAAACGAGGGTTTTCACCATGATCTTACTGGAAACAGTGATGCTTTCTCTAGTTGGAGGATTGTTCGGAATTGCATTGGGATGGCTCCTGACTTTCTATTTTGGCTACCAGGGCATTGATTTGGGAACCTGGTCAACAGCCTACGAATCGATGGGATTCGACACGCTGGTTTATACCCAATTGCCATTTTATGTTTCCATGCAAATCGCACTGATGGTCATCATTACAGGAATTATTGCGGCCATCTACCCAGCCCTAAAAGCACTTAAACTGAAACCGGCCGAGGCCATTCGAATCGACCTTTAACAAATAACTAAAATCCAATTGTCATGAACGTTATAGAAGTAAAAGACCTGAAGAAAATATACAACAGCACTGAAGTAAAAGTAAACGCACTAAATGGTATCGATTTGACCATTGAAAAAGGAGAATTTACAGCAATTGTCGGACCGTCAGGTTCGGGGAAAACAACTTTTCTGAATATGCTTGGGGGATTAGACTCACCAACCAGTGGTGATATTAATATTGGTGGCACCGAGATTGGAAAACTGAGCTCATCAAAATTGATTGACTTCCGGCTACAAAACATCGGTTTTGTATTTCAGGCTTACAACCTGATACCGGTTTTAACAGCACTCGAAAATGTGGAATTCATCATGCAAATGCAAGGAGTGGATAAAAAACAACGGCAGCAGCGCGCCAAAGATCTACTCATCCAAGTCGGACTTGGCGACCGGATTAACAGTCGGCCTTCGAAACTGTCAGGAGGTCAGCAACAGCGCGTGGCGGTTGCCCGTGCATTGGCATCAAAACCAACCTTTGTGTTAGCCGATGAGCCAACTGCCAACCTCGATTCCAAGTCAACAGAGAATTTGCTAAGCATGATGGAGGAACTCAATAAGCAAGAGGAAATCACGTTTATATTTAGCACACACGATCAACGCGTAGTGAACAAAGCCCACCGAGTGATCACACTTGAAGATGGAAAAATAATTAGCGACGATCGAAAAAACGGATAATCATGAGCCAACGTATTTTTCCCATTTTCTTCCTGATTTTATTCAGCCTGTTCATATTCAATGCCAAAGCGCAACCGAACATTCAACTCATCCAGCGTGCCACTTATCTCACTGCTTTCGAAAAACAGGTACTAATCGAACTGAATAAGGTGCGGGCAAACCCTGCACAATACGCTGAAGAGAATCTGGAACCGCTATTAAAAGCTTTCGATGGTCGATTATTTATCTGGCCGGGTACCATTCCAATAAAAACCCACGAAGGGAAAAAAGCGTTGTTTGAATGCATTCGTGTCATGAAAAAACAAAAGCCGCTGCCCTTACTTTCTCCTTCGGAGGGGCTGAGCAAGGCTGCCAATGTTTTAGTAAAAGAACAGCAAAAAACCGGAGCTATTGGTCACACCGGACGCCGAGGCTCCAACCCGCAAACACGAGTAGAACAGTTTGGAGATTGGAAAGGTAAGCTTGCAGAAAATATCACCTATGGCAACAACTCGCCTTTTCGGGTGGTTGTCAACTTACTCATTGATGATGGTGTTCCTTCCAGAAACCACCGGAAAAATATTCTGGATACGGCATTTCGCACCATTGGAATTGCCGCCGGAGATCATCCCAAATACACCAAGATGTGCGTCATGGAAATGGCTGGCGGTTTTCAATCGAAATAAAGAATTGATCAGAAAAAAAACGCGATGAAACATTTTTACACGCTTCTGCTGCTCCTTATTTTTGCGGTTTCGGCTTTTGCCCAAGAGAGAAATTGGACACTAAACGGCTACGTCAAAGAACTGTTTATGTACTACACACCCGAGCAACAAATTCCGGGTTTGAACTTAGATCACCTGACCACAAACACGATACATAACCGACTCAATTTTGAGTGGTATACCAGCAATGAAATTACAGTGGTGGCGGAAATGCGCAATCGCATTCTGTTCGGTAGTCTTGTAAAAAAATTTCCGGCCTATCAATCAACCGTAGATGTTGACAATGGTTATTTCGACCTGTCGTTTGTCCCAATAGACGGAAACGGTTGGTTTATGCACTCCATGTTCGACCGAGCTTATATTGATTGGATTTCGGGCAACTGGCAGGTTCGTGCGGGCCGCCAGCGTGTTAACTGGGGAATTAATCTGGTGTGGAATCCCAATGACGTGTTCAACTCCTTTTCTTATTTTGATTTCGATTATGAAGAACGCCCGGGAACCGATGCACTGAGAGTGCAGTACTACACCGGTACGACTTCGTCAGCAGAATTGGTTTACCAAATTGGGGAAAACGAAAATGAGATGGCCTTGGCCGGGCTTTATCATTTCTCTCAATGGAGCTACGATTTTCAATTTATGGGAGGATGGGTTGGAGCTGACTATGTGATTGGCGCCGGCTGGGCAGGCGATATTCGAGGTGCGGGATTCCGGGGAGAAATCACTCATTTCATGCCCAGAGAAAACAGTTTAGGCTCTGAAAAAGCGACCGTCGCATCGATTTCTGCCGACTACACTTTCCCGAGCTCTCTTTACTTCCAAACAAGTGTGCTGTACAATAGCCATGGAAAAAAGGGAAATGCTGGGGGAATTGATCCTTTCTTCAACAATCAGCTGTCAGCCAAATACCTTTCGTTTGCGCAATATTCGTTATTCGGACAATGCTCCTACTCCGTTACGCCATTGCTTTCCACAAGCATTTCCGGCATTGTCAATCCCAATGATGGTTCGTGGTACTTTGGCCCATCACTGACTTATTCGCTGCAAAACAACCTGGAGCTGATGGCCACCAGCCAGCTCTTTTTCGGCAAAAACGGTTCTGAGTTTGGCGACATCGGACAATTGCTGTTTGGAAGGTTGAAATGGAGTTTTTAGTTTAGACGCAGATGGCTATGAATCTGCAGGAGGAGTAGATTCCAGTGTGGCAGCGTATCCCTCTTACGGAGTGATTGGTTGGTTGCCGGATATGATTGTTTTGAGAACACCGTGAAGATTGATGACCGGAAATTTAAAATTAAAGGATTAGAAAATAAAATACCGATGACTTACTCATTAAAAGCTAAAAAATGACAGAACTAGAAACAACAT